>Ga0315281_10002242_pt1 | contig 28710 bp, 27 predicted proteins | sample YL17G07_0_MG_FD_204540 | JGI IMG/M metagenome (GOLD analysis project Ga0315281, IMG submission 204540) | Sediment microbial communities from Yellowstone Lake, YNP, Wyoming, USA - YL17G07_0 | ecosystem: Environmental > Aquatic > Freshwater > Lake > Sediment | place: USA: Wyoming | collected...
TTCGGCTAAGCTGAGTTTACTTTTGAGCGTACGACAACTATTTGAATTTCAAAGAACTAATTGGCCGGGGTGGAACAGCCCGTTAGCTCGTCAGGCTCATAGCCTGACGAGCTCGTTTCCCCTACTCCTCCTTATACCCATACGCCTGCTGGTTCCCCGTCGCGCCGTAATATTTGAACGGCAGGAATTTGCCCGACATGGTGATCTTGACCCGGTCGCCCTTCGGATCGGGCTGGCGCTCCATGACCATGTTGAAGTCGATCGCCGACATGATGCTGTCGCCGAACTCCTCCTCGATCAGCGCCTTCCAGGCCGGGCCGTTGACCACACCAGTTCGTAGAAGCGGTAGATCAGCGGATCGGTCGGCGGCATTAGCGTGCCGGCGCCGCGCATCGGCACCTCGTTGAGCAGCGCCTGCTCGCTCTTGCTCAAGCGAGTGCGCACCGGTTTTGGAAATCGTTTTACAAACCAGACGAGTTGTTAGGTCGATCGGTCGAGCGAGTTCATCTCAAACTCGACGTCCGTTGGACCGCTCTAAAACGCCCATTTCAAGAGCTTCTTCGAAACCGTATCTCCGAAGCAAAGTACAGAGCTCCAGAGAAAGCGGCGCTCAAGAGAACCGATTTAGGAGCTAGCCCCCGTTCCAAGGTGCAGAGGTCGGTCTCAGAATGCTGCAAATTCCTCGCGTTTTCTCGCGGCAAAATCGCGACTGAGAGCTGTTCGCGAATGGGATGGTGGCGGAGGGAGAGGAACTGTATTCCAACATTCTCCTCGTAGGCCATCGTAACCCAGCGAACTTGAGCGTATTGGCGGAGCGAGCGATATTCGAACTAATGGCACGGTTGCTCCTAAACTACGGCAAATTCGCCGATTTAGCACTGGCAAATCGGTCACGCAGTCGAGATCGAACCAGTCTCCGTCTTCAGTCTCCAAAATTCGGGAATAATTACGCATGTACGTAGAGACTATCGGCAGATTTGCCGGATGATCGCACCATTTGGGAGCATAGAGACTCCCGACGCGAGCCCGAATGCCCCGTAACAGCGGGCTTTTTCGCCGGTCCAGCTTGGTTGAAGACGGAGACCACACTGGCTGGCTGGAGAGTGAGGATTCGAACTCACGCATTCTCGATCGAACCAAGTCTCCGCGACCCAATTTGCGAAATTGGGAACATTTTTTGGATATTTTTCTGGTTGTGACGATGTGTAGCGCACAGTGATCACTGAAGAGCAGACAATTTCAGCTATGGCGTATCTGCGTGGCAGCCACACAGTCCATGATCGAAACCGTCTCCAAATAGCGACTCCAAAAAACGGGAATAATTCAATGATTCCGTGGAGACTTCCGGTGAGTTCGCGGGCCATTTTGCGAATTCGGGAAGGTGAGAGACTAAATCAATAGGCAAAAACCCAACATTTTGCGGGCGTTTTTGCGAAAGTCTCCCGTCCCATTGCGATTGTTGGACTGGCTGGCTGGGGAGGTAGTTCTGATCGGACCAGTCTCCACTCGAAATTCCCTGCGAACAAGGAAATTAACAGGGAGTTTCGGCGATTCCGGTTTGTATCTGCGATTTTGAATCCCGGTCGACGAGAGAATTCAATGGTTTTCAGCAAAATTCCCTACGCAAGAAAACAGGGAAGCTATTTCACGGAGCAGGGGACTTTGGCCCAGGAACAGGGAATTTCACCTTCCAAAACCAAAATCATCGCCGGATACAGTTTTCGGTACACACAGGATTTTACCTTGTGGCTCCCAGAAGGGTCATCTAGATTTCATGCCAAGCAAACGTATGGCGATAAACAGTTGATGGGACCGTGCCCTCTAGCGTGACTATTCCCGACCAACTCAATTAAATAATTTGTTGAGGCAACATGCATCACCGTTCGAAATTGACCATAGGATTTGCTACATCCATCGTTGCAACCGTTTTGGTGCTTGCAACACCGGCACAAACGGCGGACTGGCCTACTCGACCGGTCACCGTGGTTGTGCCGCTGGCGGCCGGTGGCAACACCGATATGATGGCGCGTCTCGGCGCCCAGCGGCTTGCCGCGAAATTCGGCCAATCTTTCATTGTCGAAAACCGGCCAAGCGCGGGCGGCGCTTTGGGCACCGGACAGGTCGCCAATGCGGCACCGGATGGCTATACGATCCTGTTCTCTCCCTCCTCGATGCTTCTGCTCACGCCGCTACTGCAAAAGCTCAGCTTCGATCCGAATAAGCAGCTTCTGCCGGTGACAAATATGGGAACCGGCGCGCAGATGATCGCAATAAGACGCGATCTTCCGGCAAAAACGCTGGACGAGTTTATATCCTATGCAAAAGCCAATCCCGGTAAATTGAGCTATGCGACCGCAGGCACGCAAAATATCAGCCATCTGGCCCCTGTACAGTTGTTCGCGCGGGCGGGCATCAATCTGGTCATGGTGCCGGCAAAGGGCGGTCCACAGGCTGTCTCCGATCTGATGTCTGGTCAGGTCGATCTGTATTTTGGCAATGCATCCGAATTGTTGCCGCACATTAACAGCGAACGCATCAGACTGATTGCCGCCGGCACCGCTCAAAGGTTGGCGGCGGCCCCCGATATTCCAACCGTGTCCGAGTTATTTCCCGGCTTTGTTTTCTCATCCTGGAACGGATTTTCCGTGCCTGCCGGAACGCCCGATGAAATTGTGAATGCCATTCGCAACGAGATTTCCATTTTCGCCAAATCGTCTGATATTTCGGAACGTCTGACCAAGCTGGGCATCGTTCCCGGCGGTCTGAGCAAAGACGAAGTCGCTGCCGTATTCAAAGCCGACAGGGAAATGTTTATCGAGGCGGTCAAGGCGGCAGGTATCGCATCGCCGTGACCGGTTGACCCGGCATCTGTTTCAATTTCTCGAGCACTGAATTACGCTCTTTCATGCTCAGCGTTCGTGCAAGTCTCTAATTCCGTCAGCGAGGAGATGTAAAGTGACTCCAGCCCAACGTTTGCGAGAGCTTCTCGCTGCTCCCAATCTGCAAATCATGCCGGGCTGCTTCGACGCTTTATCCACGAAACTTATCGCCGACGCGGGTTATAACATCGCCTTCATGAGCGGTTTTGCGGTTTCCGCAGCTCGCCTCGGGATGCCGGACACCGGGCTGATTTCCTTTTCTGAAATGCTGGACAGCGTACGCAGCTGTACTGGTGCTGCTCCAGGCTTCCCGGTCATCGGCGACGGCGATACCGGCTACGGCAATGCGCTCAATGTTCAACGAACGGTGCTCGAATACGCGCGCGCGGGTGCTGCGGCTGTCATGATCGAGGATCAGGTCAGCCCCAAGAAATGCGGCCATACCAAGGGCAAGCAGGTTATTTCGCGCGCGGAGGCGCGAATGAAAATTCGCGCGGCCGTGGAAGCCCGCGCCAATGCCGATATCCTGATTCTAGCGCGAACAGATGCGCGTGCGGTGCATGGCTTTGAAGAGGCGTTGACGCGCTGCCAGGATTTCGAGGCCGAAGGCGCCGATATTGTTTTTCTCGAAGCGCCAGAGTCGGAATCTGAAATGCAGAAATTCTGCTCCGCCATCCGCAAACCCTGCATGGCGAATATGGTGCCCGGCGGCAAAACGCCGGTGCTCCCGCCTGCTGAACTGGAACGGATCGGCTATAAACTTGCGCTCTATCCGGTGATGCTGCTGACCGCCGCGATTGCCGCCATGCAATCAACGCTGACAGCCCTGCGGCCCGGCTCCAGCGTGCCGCTTCCTCCCGCCGTATCGTTTGCTGAATTGCAGAAGATCGTGGGCTTCCCGGCTTATTGGGATCGCGAAACGCGCTATCAAACGACTGAATAATAGTTTTAGCCAACCTGCCCTTCTTTACGAGCAGGATCAGGCAGGAGCACGAGACAGCATGGCGATCAACGCCTCGCAATCGACGAGATCGGCGTATTTCTGTTCCATATCGAACAAGTTGGCTTCATGCGCCGCTATCGAGCGGTCGCCGACACAGTCGCGTACGACAATGGTGCGGAAATTATAGCTCATGGCGTCAACCACGGTCGCGCGAACACAACCAGATGTCGTGCAGCCAGTGACAAGCAGCGTATCGACACCCTGCTGCCGAAGCCAACCAGCATACTCTGTACCGAAGAACGCGGACGGTTGAGTTTTGCATAAAATCTTCTCATCCAGCAGCGGCGCCAACTCGGCGACGATTTGACCCGCTGGCGCATGCTCCGTGAGCTGCGCCAATGCGGGCACCTTGCGTACAAATGCGCAATCGTCCCGGCCATCCTCCGCGAAGACGACGCGGGTGAAGGCGACGGGCAACCGATTTTTGCGCGCAGCCGCCAGCAGTTTGCGCGTTTGCATCACCGAAGCCGCGATGTTGCCGCCACCAAATAACGCGTGATCGGTAAATCCGTTGACGAAATCGACAATGCACAGAGCCGGCCGCTGCCCGATCCCTACCTTTCCGCCGAAGCCCTGAAGACGATAAATTTCGTCATCTCGTTCGTTCATTCGAATATGCTCCGGCTGCAAGCTGTCATTCAATTTCCGCGGCGCGGCGAACGCTGCTGATCATCGATGATTTCAGCATATATTCGCGCGCCATCTCCTTGTCCGATGCGGTTTTCCGCAACATATCCAGCGATTTTCGACGTGTTTCAGGATCGCGTTCGCTGATGATCTGGTGATTGCGAATGGTTTGTTGCTGTACCGCTTCAATCGCGACCGTCCGGCGTTGCCGATCATACCGGTCGAGCAGCTGGTCGTCGGCTCCAGCCCAAACCGCTGCCAACTTATCGGAAAGGTTGAAGGCATCATGGATTCCACCATTCATGCCCATGCCGCCAAGCGGATTGTTGATATGGGCCGCGTCTCCGGCCAAGAATATGCGGCCATGCCGAAACGCCTTAGCCACGCGCTGATGCACATGATACAGCGAACGATGCGCGATCCGATAGGGTTCGGCGCACGGTACGACGCGTTGCAACACTTGTTGCAGCGTTTCATCCGACAGCAATTGCTCCCGGTCGGAATTTTCGGAAGCCGGCACCAGCACGCGCCAGAGATCCGGGACGCGTAGCAAAACCAGCCATTCAAACGGATCGGCGATATAGTTGACGTAAGCGATGTCCGGCAGTTTGTCCTCAAAGCGGAAATCCGTCGAAGCGATGAGAAACAACTCAGGATAGGTAAATCCTTCAAATTCGATGCCGAGCGAATGGCGTACAGCGCTGCGCGCCCCATCCGCCGCCACGACATAGCGTCCCTCGACCAACACGGGGCCCGAAGAGGTCTCCGCCTCGACTTGAGCGAATTCCTCACTCTGCCGCACAAGATTGACCTGATGGCCAAAACGAATCTCGGCGCCTGGAATTTTCAGATATTCGTCTCGCAGCAAACGCATGAGCTTCCATTGCTCGCACTGCACCCGATACGGGTGGTTGGTGGCGCCGGCAAGCAACGATAAATCAAAAGTCGCGACTGGCCCCGTCTCTCGGTCACGGAACTGCCAGGTTGGCGCCTTCAACCCCACTTCGATCATCCGCGGGACGACATCGAATTCATCCAGCATATCCAATGTCGGTGGATGAAAGGTCGATCCACGCAGCTCAAGCACAAGCTCCTGCTCCACCGCGAGAACAATGTTGGGGATACCGCGCCGGGCCAGGGCCAGGGCCGCCGTGAGCCCCACGGGTCCTGCGCCGACAATAATGACGCGATTCTTGTTGTCAGACATGCAACGATACGCTTCCTGATAAACCGGGTTCTCAATCGTGGAGATTTCATCTGTGCAGCATTGTTAGAGATTTCAGCGTTGTGCGACTTGGCTCCGTTGATAATATAAAATCAGGGTCAGAACTTAAGAAAACTAATGAAATGTTCGAATGACAGGGAGAAGCCGGCAATGGTGGATGTTCTTGGGTGGCGGCGCAAGTTTGGGGTTTTGGGGCCGTCCACAAACACAATCGTGCAACCTGATTTCGAAATGATGCGGCCCATTGGCGTCACCAATCATTACAGTCGCATCTTCACCCCGAACGCACAAGCCGTCAGCAATGAAACCTTCATGGCTGGAACCGAAGTGATTGGCCAGAATGTGCTCGAAGCTGTTCGCAGCGTCATGACGTGCGCGCCGGACTATTTGGTCATGGGAATGTCGGCGATCACTTTCTACGGTGGCGCTGCTGGCGCGGATGAATTTCAACTCAAGGTCGAGCGCGAGTCCGGAGTGGGCGTGAGCATCGGATCTCATTCCTGCAACGCAGCTTTGAAAACGTATGGAGGAGTCAAACGCATTGCGATTCTATCGCCTTATTACCCCGTCGCGAACAAAGAGGTTGCGCGATATTTTACGGACTCCGGATTCGAGGTGGTGCGCGACATCTACCTTCAATGCCGGAGCTGGACAGGAATCGCGGAAGTCACCACCGATACTCTCCGCCAAAAGTTGATCGAGCTGAACGGCAATGGCAAGGACGTCGACGCCATCGTTCAGGTCGGAACCAACCTCAGCATGGTGCGGCTTGCCGCGGCTGCCGAGTTGTGGCTGGGAAAACCGGTCATCGCCATCAATACCGCGACCTATTGGCATGCGTTACGCAAACACGGGATAACGGATAAAATCCAGGGCTTGGGACGTTTATTGGAAGAATTTTGATGATCTGCCAGCCTGCTTGAGGCTGGCGCAATGAGCAAGATTTTTAATCCGTGCCACTTCGATTTAAAGCATTGTTTCCGCGATAGTCGTTATTAGCGCAATGGCTACGTATTCCAGTCTAAACAATTTCGTACGACGCCTTTAATCCCTCGATCATCGAAGTCCGCAAAAGATAAGCTCGCGACTTGTCGTGGTCCGCGGCGATCTCCCGCAATTCATCCAGCCGCGCGCGGCGGACTATTTCGTCTTTCTCTTCGATAAATTTCTTATTCTGGATCGTCATCGTCTGAAGGAACGAGTTCGCAACATAACGCCGCTGCCGGTCATAAAGATCGAGCAGATCCTGCGTCGCCGACCCATCCATGACGCGGGCCAGTTTCTCGGCCAGGCTGATGGCGTCATGGATACCAAAATTCATGCCCATGCCGCCAAGCGGGTTGTTGACGTGCGCCGCATCGCCGACGAGCAACACCCGTCCCTGACGATAAGTGGAGGCAACCCGCTGATGCACCGTGTACAGGTTCGTGTGGCTGACGCCGAAAGGCTGGTCGGGTTCGATAAAGGCCTTGAGCCTTGTTTCAGCCTTGAGGAGATCGAGAAGATCGGATTCCTGTTCCTCCGGCCGCGTGGGAAACACCACGCGCCAGACGCCGGGCGGACCTTTGCCCGGCACCTTGAACAGAGCCACCCATTCGCGCGGATCGGAAATGTAGCACGAATAAGCAAAGCCTTTCGTTGCGTAATCGAATGTATTGGTAATGACGAGAAACCGCTCTTCGTAGGTGAAGCCTTCAAACTCGATCGCCTGCGACTTGCGCACGACGCTGCGGCCGCCGTCGGCCCCGATGACGTATGAAGCGCGAATGCTCCGGCCATCGGCCGTCTCGACATCCGCCCCATCGGCATCCTGTGCGACGTTAACAACCTCCGCGCCGAATTGGACGTCAACGCCGTCTCGTTCGGAAAGCTTGTCGAGCAGAATGCGCACCAGTTTGTGCTGCTCGCATTGCAGACGGTAGGGATAGAGGGTGATATCCGACAACAGCCCCAGATCAAACTCCGCGACCAGCCCCTCCATGCGCCCCCAATATTGCCAGTGCCGCGCGACAATCCCGAGATCGTGCAGCCGCCGGGTGACCCCGCTTGCCGCATACATCTCCAGCGTCGGCGGATGGAACGTCGCCGCGCGCGGGTCCTCGAACGGCTCGGCATGGCGTTCGAGCACTCTCACCGGCACGCCTTGCAACGATAAAAACAGCGCCGCCGTCAGGCCGGACGGCCCCGCACCAACGATGACAACCGGATCAGTCACTGGCGCGCCCCGCTAGAATTCCTCGAGGACACGGCCATGGCCAAAGACGCGATCCGCGATCCCGCATTGGCGCAAGGCATGCCAATAGGTGACGGCATTGATGGCCAATACCGGCTTCATGAGCCAGCGTTCCGCTTCGGCCGCCACCGCGACCGTGGGCAACGCCGTTCCAACCTGGAGCAGCGCATCGATATCGGGCCCATCGAGTTCGCGTAACGCATTGCGAATGTCCTCGGTCGAGACCTGCGCGATCACCCGCGGCGACACGCACTTCAGGCCCTTCAGACGCACGATGTTGAATCCAGCCTCGGTCAGATATGCGTGAACCATTTCATCGCCGCGCGGCTGATGGGGGGTCAAGACCGCGATGCGTTTGGCGCCGAATGCCTTCAACGCGGCAACCGCCGCCGTCGAGCCCATGGAAATGCCGACGCCCGCCTGCCGCGCAATCTCATTGAGCATCTTGTCCGCGGCGGCGACACCGCCCCAGAACGTTTCGAGCGCAATGCCAAGGATCAGATGATCGAGGCCGGCCGTCATGATCTGGTCGACGGCCACGCCGATGCCCTCGCGCATCATTTGCATGTGCTCAAAAAACGCCTGCTCCGTATTGAGCGGGCGCTCCTTGATCGTGGAACGGCCCATGTGATTGGTGACGCCGCGCGGCCGCAACATTTCGCACTCGGGCTGAACCGTCGTATTGGTCGACGGCACGACAATTCCAATCCGCTTACGGAAACCCAGGGTATCGGGCACGCTCATCCCCCTCGCATGAAATCCCGTTGAGCATTACACGGCATCCGCCCTCCTCTCAAGCATTGCATTTCCCAATTGCATCGTTCCCCGCCCTCTCTATGCTGGTCTTCCGAGCGCACGGCATCACAGCTGGTCCGAGCCAATACATTTTTCCTCCCTGCCCTCTCGAAGAGGAACTCATCGATGCTCACCCGAAGGCAAATACCTTTGATGCTCGCCACACTGGGCGCCATCGCCCTGGCCGGCCCCGCATGGTCACAGGCGTGGCCGCAAAAACATGTCAAAATAATCGTTCCGTTTGCCCCAGGCGGCAACACCGACGGCATTGCGCGCGTGATCGGTCAACGCCTGAGCGAAACGCTCGGCCAGCAATTTGTGATTGAAAACAAGCCCGGCGCGAACGGCGCTATCGCGGCCGAGTTTGTCGCCCACGCGCCTGCCGATGGCTACACATTATTTTTGGCGGCAACGCCCCAGATCGCGACTTTGCCGGCGTTGACCAAAACTCCCTACGATCCGGTGAAAGACTTCGATCCGGTCAGCAATGTCGGGACCAATCCTTTTGTCCTGACCGTCAATCCCGACTTTCCGTCAAAAACGCTCAAGGATTTTGTCGAGCGGATACGCGCGGAACCTAACAAGATTCCCTATGCGTCTGGCGGCAGCGGCAGCCTCGGCCACCTGACAATGGCATTGTTTCTCAAGCGCGCCGGGCTGGAAATGACCCACGTTCCATACAGAGGCGGCGGTCCGGCGATCGCCGATGCACTCGCGGGCCACATTCCGGTTTATTTCGCTAATCTGTCGGAGGCGCTGCCTCATGCCGCGAGCGGAAAACTTCGCTTGCTAGCTGTTTCAAGCGCAAAACGGTCGGCTCAGATTCCGGATGTGCCGACGGTCAGCGAATCCGGCTATCCGGGATTTCAGACTCTGACGTGGAACGGGATTCTGGCGCCGGCCGGAACGCCAAAAGACATCGTCAATCGCCTCGCGCGTGAAGTGGCGCTGGCGGTCAAAGAGCCCGCGATTGCGCAGAAGCTCGCAAATCTTGGCGTCGATCCTCTCGGCGACCGGCCGGAGCAATTCGCCGCGACGATAGCGGCGGACATTGCACTGTGGGCCGAGACGATCAAAATCGCGGGTGTCACATTTCAGTAACTCGCCTCTATGAAAAGCCCCAGGCCTCGACCATGACACCAACTTCCGCACGCGTCCCCGATTGGGCGGAACTCGGCGCGGACGCGCGGCGCAATTTGAGTTCCACCGCCGTTATGCGCGCGCGCCGACTTGAGCGGCGACTGAATGCATTCGTGACAATCGAGGATCGCATTCCGGTTTTTGAGGGAACCCTCGGCGGGATGCCCTACGCCGCCAAGGATATTTTTCGAACCGCATCGCATCTGCCCACCGGCGGGCTCTCGAACCCGTCGGGCCTTGGCATTACCGGGGAAACCGATCTCCTGAAAAAACTCGATCGCGCCGGCGGCCATCGTATCGGCTACACGGCCATGACCGAACTGGCCTACGAGCCGTCGGGCTATAATCGGGCGCGCGGCAGCGTCCGCAATCCGTGGAATCTCGATTTCATTCCGGGCGGGTCCTCCTCGGGCTCGGCGGCGGCCGTCGCCAGCGGCAGCGCCATCGTCGCGCTCGGTTCCGATACCGGCGGATCGTTGCGGATTCCGGCCAATTGCTGCGGCATCACCGCCTGGAAGCCAAGCGTGGGAGCGGTCTCGGCGCAAGGCGCGATGCCTCTTGCTCCCACCCTCGATACGATTGGCCTGCTGGCGCGCAGCGCCTCCGACATGCGCCATGCCGCTGACATCCTCATGGATGACAATCGCGGAAGAATGCTTTCCGCGATCGAGCGCGCCGTTGCAATTGGCGATTGTTTTGAAGCATCCGACGAGCCCGTTCGCCGCGCATGTCTTGAGGGTCTCGGCGCCATTGAAACGAATGGCGTGAATATCGAACGCCGCAATGCGCTCGACGCTATCAAGCAGGTCGATATCCATGCCCTGACCGTTTTGCAGGGCGAGGCGGCTCGCATGCATCGCTCTCATATCGATGACACGAAGCTCGATCCTATCCTGCGCCAACGTCTGGCGAAGGGCCTTGCGATCGACGACGCCACGCTTGCCGCAAGCCGCCAGGCACGCGCATTCTTGATCGGGGATTTTATGACGCACGTGTTTGGCGATGCCGACGTCATTATCCTTCCCGTCATGGCCATTCGCGTGCCGCTCGTCACTGAGACCGATCCCGGCTCGGATAAATTCTCGCCGCGGACGCTGTATGCGCTCAGCCGGTTTACGCGGTTTGTGAATATGCTGGGTTTTCCCGCTGTCGCGGTCCCGGCCGGGTTCGACGATCGCGGATTGCCCGTTGCGCTTCAAATTGTCGGCCGGCCGGACACGGATCGTGCATTGCTCGCCCTCACAGCGAATGTCCAGAAGACAACCGGTTGGCACGCACGCATTCCTGCCGCCGTGGCCGGCAGCCTCGCCGATTTGATGGAGATCGTCACATGACCGGTCAGCCTGCCGGGGCGCTGGGCGGCGTGGACCCGAACGAAGGTATGAGCGGACCGCGTGACGGTTTCGATAGGCTCAACCTGCATCGCAACAAGCGATCGCTCACGCTCAATCTCAAGGAGCCGGAAGGCCTGAAGGTTTTCATGCGCCTTGTCGCAAAAGCCGACATGTATGGCGTATCCAAAATGGCTCGGTTAAGCCATACTCCCTGCCCTTACGCATACGGAAGCAAGTGCGATATCTTCTAGCTTGTAACCAACATATTTGGGGACCATCATGAAACTTCCACGCCGGCAATTTCTGCATCTGGCGGCGGGCGCCGCCGTGCTCCCGGCCGGATCGCGCAGGCGCAAGCCTATCCGTCGCGGCCGGTGCGATTGATCATCGGCTATCCCCCAGGCGGCTCGGCCGACATCACAGCGCGTCTGATGGGCCAATGGCTCTCGGAGCGGCTCGGCCAGTCGGTTATCGTCGAAAGCCGGCCGGGCGCCGCCACCAATATCGCCACCGAGGCGGTCGTTCGTGCGCCGGCTGACGGCTACACGCTCCTCCTCGTCGCGCCGGCGAACGCAATCAATGCCACGCTCTATGACAAGCTCAACTTCAATTTTCTTCACGACATCGCGCCAGTCGCCGGCATCATCCGTTTTCCCAACGTGGTCGTGGTGAATCCATCGCTGCCAATCAAGACGATCCCCGAATTGATCGCATATGCCAAAGCCAATCCCGGCAAGCTCAATATGGCGTCCTCTGGCAACGGGTCCACGATCCACATGTCGGGCGAGTTGTTCAAGATGCTGACCGGTATCAACATGGTCCACGTGCCCTACCGCGGGGGAGCGCCAGCGCTCACCGATCTGATCGCCGGGCAGGTGCATGTGATGTTCGACAACATTCCGACGTCCGCCGAGCACATTAAAGCAGGCAAGCTGCGTGGGTTGGCAGTGACAAGTATGGCGCGGTCGGAGGTGCTGCCGGACCTGCCCACGGTGGCCGATTTCCTGCCCGGCTATGAGGCGAGTGCGTGGTACGGATTGGGTGTTCCAAAGAGCACGCCCGACGAGATCATCGACAAGGTCAACAAGGCGGTGAATGCGATTCTCGCCGACCCCAAGTCGCAGGCACGGTTTGCGGAGCTCGGCGCCTCGCTGCTGCCAGGCTCGCCCGCTGACTTCGGCAAACTTCTCGCCGACGAAACCGAGAAGTGGGGCAAAGTGGTAAAGTTCTCGGGCGCCAAGCCGGACTAGCTGGGCTTGTTGCGGCGGGATATTCCATAACGTTTCGTTACACGAACCGAGACTAACAACTGGAGTTTGATCACCTCGAATGCGCGTGCCTATTTTCGAGACAGGCTCTTGGAAAAACCAAGCACTTCCCTATCCGTGAGTTCCCTACCGCGCGAACAGTTTAATGCAATCCCGATTACGCACCGCAAGCGGATCGTCTCTGCAATCATCCAGTCCTGTGAAAAGAGATGGCGTTAGCCTTGCAAAGCGGCAAACCAGGGCCGTCTGATACCAACGGCACTAATGTTTGACCCGTCATCCTGAGGTGCGAGCCACCGATCTCGGGTTTACCCGAGATCGGCATTTAAATACGCAAGTCGGCTATAGCCGGCTTGCGTGGCGAGCCTCGAAGGATGTACGGCCCCCGGGCGAGGCAACAGCTGGGCCGTCGCCCTTCGAGGCTCGGCGACTTCGTCGCCTCACACCTCAGGGTGACGGAGATGAGTCAGCGATTGCCGCCATTGGTATGACACATTGAATGCATCGAAGGATGGCATGACTTCATTTCGCGTGCTGGTGACGGGATCGAGCGGCTTTATGGGCCGCATCGTGGTTCAGCGGCTGCTGGCGAAGGGGCATGAAGTCATCGGACTGGACCCCGCCCCTGCCCTGGCGGAAACCTGCCGCCGGATCGACGACGATTTATCGGATCCCGCAAGGCTGCAAGCGCATCTCGCGGCCGAGCGCCCTACCCACATCATTCACACGGGCGGCGTTTCGGGACCGATGGTCTTGCCGGACCATCCGGACCGCGTCATGGCGATCAATGTCACCGGCACGATGCATCTGCTGTTGGCGGCGCTCAACAGCGGCGCGAAAACCTTCGTCTATTGTTCGTCGGTATCGGCCGTCGGCGATTTCTACGAGGACAAGCCCATCGGCGAGGATTATCCCCTGCGCCCAACCACGGCTTATGGCTGCTCCAAGGCCGCGGTCGATATGGCCCTGCGTGGCTTGTGGGGAAAAGTCGGCCTCGATCTTTGTTCCCTGCGCTTCACCGGCATTTATGGACCCAACCGCCAAACCTCGTTCGTGATCGACGACATTGTCGCCGCCGCTGTCGAAGATCGCAAAGCCCGTGTCGCGCCCACGACCGACTGGCCCTATATCTATATCGACGATGCCGCCGAGGCCGCGGTCGCGGCGTGCCTGTCGCGGCAGCGGCGCCGGCTCATCTATTACGTGGCCTATCCGGAACAGGTGTCGCTGGACGACATCGCGGCGGCGGCCGGCCTCGAAACGCTGGAAATCGATTCCTCGCAACCGCACGCCATGCGCGGGCCGGTCGACATCGGCCCCGCCATCGGGGATTTCGGATTCTCACCGAAAGTCGATCATCGCGAGGGTATCCGCCGCATGCTTGCGGCGCGCACAGCCGGCAAAATCTGACAGGGCGCCATTGCGGCCTCCCGCATGGATCGTCATAGTTCCATCAATCTTATTTTCGAGGTGGCGACATGGATTTGAAGCTTGCAGGCAAGACCGCGTTGATCACCGGCGCTTCCAAAGGCATCGGCCGCGCGACCGCGGAAACCCTGGCGGGCGAAGGATGCAATATCATTCTTGTCTCGCGCACGGCGGCCGATCTCGACGCCGCGAAGTCGGCGATCGTGAAAAAAACCGATGTCCGCGTCGACACGGTCGCCGCCGACCTTTCCGACAGCAAGAATGTCGACCGCCTGGCGCGGGAATTTCCCGATATCGACATCCTCGTCAACAACGCCGGCGCGATCCCCGGCGGCACGCTGCTCGATATGGACGAGGCGCGCTGGCGCGTCGCCTGGGATCTCAAGATTTTCGGTTACATCAATATGTGCCGCGCCTTTTACGCCCTGATGAAAAAGCGCCGGGCCGGCGTGATCGTCAACGTCGTCGGCAACGCCGCGCAGACCCATGACCCGGAATATATCTGCGGCGTCGCTGGCAATGCCGCGCTGACGGCGTTTTCCGAATCTCTTGGAAGCGTCAGTCCGCGCGATGGCATTCGCGTCATTGCCGTCAGTCCCGGGCCGGTCTCGACCGATCGTCTTGTGGGTCTCATGCGCAAAAAGGTGCAGGACCGCACGGGCAGCGCCGAAAACTGGCGCGACCTTTTCAAGCCCTTGCCTTTCGGGCGCGCCTCGACGCCCGAGGAAATCGGCTCGGCGATCGCTTTCATGGCCTCGGAGCAATCGGGCTATACAAGCGGCGCCGTGATCGTGATCGATGCTGGAATATCGTCTCGCTCGTTTAACTTCTGAAAACGGGAAATCGCAATGCCACACTTGAAAACCGACGATGGAATAAACCTGTATTACGAAGACACCGGAACGGGCATTCCGATCGTCTTCGTGCACGAATTTGCCGGCGATTATCGCTCCTGGGAGTCGCAAGTCCGGCATTTTTCGCGTCATTACCGTTGTATCACCTTCAATGCGCGCGGCTTTCCGCCATCCGACGTTCCGGCCGACGGCGAGCGTTATTCGCAGGATCGCGCGCGTGACGACATCCGCGCGGTGATGGATGCCCTCAAGATCGACAAGGCCCACGTGGTCGGGCTGTCGATGGGCGGCTTCGCGGCCCTGCATTTCGGCTTTACCTATCCGGACCGGGCGCGCTCGCTGGTGATCGGGGGCTGCGGCTATGGCGCCTCGCCCGAGAAGCGCCAGCAATTCGCCGAGGAAACCGAAGCCGCGGCGGCGCAGTTCGAGAAACTCGGCATGGCCAAGGCGGCCGAGGGCTATGCGCTCGGCCCCACGCGCGTGCAGTTCCAGAACAAGGATCCGCGCGGCTGGAAAGAATTCCTAGACCAGCTTATCGAGCACTCCACCGAAGGCTCGGCGCGGACCATGCGCGGCGTCCAGAAACGGCGGCCGTCGCTGTTCGATCTGGTTGATAAAATGAAGACAATCACCGCGCCGACCTTGATCATGACCGGCGACGAGGACTGGCCGTGCATGGAGCCCGCACTGCTGATGAAGCGCACGGTCATGACCGCGGGTCTGGTGGTCATGCCGAACGCCGGCCACACCATCAATCTCGAATCCCCCCCCGCATTCAACCAGCATCTCGCCGATTTCTTTCATGCGGTTGATATTGGCGCTTGGTCAAAGCGCGATCCGCGCGCAATGAAAAATGCGATCTTGGGACGCTGAAAATTAAGTCGTGGTATAACCGCCATCGACCAACATATCCGCACCCGTTATAAAACTCGCGGCATCGCTTGCAAGGAAGACAGCGGCTTGCGCAATCTCTTCAGGTTGCCCTAAGCGACCAAGAAGATGTTTTGGCCCCGCTACTCTGCGCGCTTCCTCCATGCTGCCAAAACGGCGAACCAACCGATCAGTTTCGATCGCGCCAGGAGAAAGCGCATTGACACGGATATTATCCGCCGCATGGTCGGTAGCCATTGCTTTGGCAAGCTGGATAATTGCTCCTTTGGTCGCGCAATAAGTCGCCCGACGTTTCGCGGCCACCCGCCCGAGCTGCGATGCTATATGGATGATGCTGCCGCCTCCCGTTGCAATCATGACCGGTAAAACGGCACGACTCATCAAATAGGCACCCTTCACATTCACGGCAAAAACGCTATCCCAATCGGTAGGAGATAATTCGAGCACTGTGCCATTAGGGTCGTCGGTGGCAGCTGCATTGACGAGAATGTGGACGGCATTCCATGCCCTTTCGACTGTCTTCACTACCGTAAGCGTGTCGGCTTCACTGCTGACATCGCAGGCGAGCGCCATCGATCGGGCTCCCATTTCGGAAATACGCTTCGCGGTTACGCCTGCGTGCTCCGCGACGACGTCAATGCACCCAACCGCAGCGCCAGCGTTTGCGAGGGCGAGAGCAATCGCCCGACCAATTCCATTTCCCGCGCCGGTCACGATTGCTACTCTGTCCTGCAGAACCTCTGCCGTCATTGTTCGTCACCCTCACAACTTCACATTCTCAGCCGCACTACGACCTAAATAGGCCTGCCGTACGCGTTCATTGTCGCGCAATGTTGCACAAGCACCGCTAGCGATGATCGACCCGGTCTGCAGAACATAGCCACGGCTTGCTGTCTCGAGAGCATATCGTGCATTCTGTTCGACCAGCAGCACACTGGTACCATTATCGTTGATCGTCCTGATCGTACGGAAAATGTCTTGCACAACTATTGGCGCCAGACCGAGCGAGGGCTCGTCGAGACAAATGAGGTGCGGTTCCGACATCATCGCCCGCCCGAGCGCCAGCATCTGCTGCTCGCCCCCCGATAGTGTTCCTGCGTTCTGGTATGCGCGCTCCAGCAACCTAGGAAACATATTGAATACGTTATCCATGAGGTTACGCACTTTGATGTTATCCTTACGATACTTGAACGCACCAAGCTCAAGATTTTCGCGGACGGTAAGAAATGGAAATACTCGCCGTCCTTCAGGCACCAACGCAACCCCGAGCCATGTACGCTCGTGTGACGGCAGCTGCGTGATATCCTTTCCCCGGAACAGGAGTCGACCTGCACGCGGCAACAATGTGCCAGCGATCGCGCGCAACGTGGTCGATTTTCCGGCGCCATTCGCGCCTATCAACGTAACAATTTCTCCTTCATCGATATGAAAAGAAATATCGCGACAGGCCGATACCTCGCCATAGGCAAGTTCGAGGCCTTCAGCTGTCAATAATCTGCTCACCTGTCAGGCTCCAAGATATGCGGTAATCACCGCAGGGTTGGCCTGAACTTCAGCCGGTGATCCTTCAAAAAGATATTGACCATAATTCATTACCAACACACGGTCGGCGACTTTCATCACCAGATCCATGTTGTGTTCCACGACGATAATGGTCAGACCGCGTCCACGTAAAAGCTGAATTCGTTCGAACAATCGTTCAACTTCCGCTGCGTTAAGACCAGCAGCAGGCTCATCGATCATGAGCAGCCGGGGCGAGACCGCAAGCGCCCGCGCCAGTTCAAGCATTCGCTGTTCGCCGTAAGCGAGAGACGCCGCCGGTACCGACTCACGTCCATCAAGACCTACAAAAGAAAGAAGCTTTAACGCCTCCTCATGACAATGGGCACGATCGCGCTGGAATCCCGCGCCATGGGTAATGTATTGCCAAGCAGGAATATCGTGATGGATGTGAAAACCGGCGATCACATTGTCGAGTACCGATAATTGTTTAAATAACCGGATTTTCTGAAACGTACGCCCGAAACCTAACCGCACACGTTGATGTGCCGGTAGACCGACAAGATCAACGCCATCAAAATTCATTCTACCGGCATCTGGCTGATATATCCCGCTCATCAGGTTGAGCAGCGTCGATTTTCCGGCGCCATTCGGCCCAATGATCGCGAACACAACACCGCGCGGGATGCTCAGCGAAATGTCACGGACCGCCTGAACCCCACCGAAACTCTTATGCAAATTATCGCAACAAAACAGGGCGGGGTTTAAAGACTGAGCCGCCTTCGTCTTTCCGGTACTTACAGGAGAGACGCTCACAATCCCCTCGCAGCTTCCGAAACATTCAACAACTGTCGGAATTTCACGCACAGCAGGCGCGCTGCCTGTACGATCCCTCCCGGCATGAACAGCACGACCAAGGTAAGCGCAAGCCCATAAAGAACAAGGCGGAAATCGCCAAATCCGCGCAAGAGTTCAGGCAAGATCGTAAGCAGGATCGCTCCCAAGACCGGTCCGATCAGCGTTCCTATGCCGCCGACGATCACCATGGCTAGAATCGTAAAAGATTCAGTGATGATGAAAGCATCTGGAACGAGCGTGCCTACAAAACCCGCATAGAACGCGCCAGCGGCGCCCGCAATGGCGGAGCCGATGCCGAAGGCAAATACTTTCCACAAAGTACAATTTATTCCCAGCGAAGATGCTGACACTTCGTCTTCGCGAATCGCTGTTAGCGTTTCTCCAATCGGAGAACGCACAAGTTTATCGAGCAACAAGTATGAAAAAAATGCAAACCCAGAAATTAAATAATATAAATTAATCGAGTTAGTAAATTCAATGATCGGCAGACCTGGCACAAAAATAGATGGCGGCGGTTTGATCGCATAAATGCCGAGAGGTCCTTGAGTCAAACTAATCCAATTCAAGAGAACTTGATGAACGATGACGGCAAAACCGAGCGACGCAATAGCGAGATAGTGGCCGCGCAAACGAACAGCAAACAATGACAATGCCATTCCGGACATGCCGGACAAAACAATGCCGAGAATAAATGCGAACCAGAACGGCACACCAAGTTGCATAACCAGCAGCGTCGAGACATAGGCACCGATGCCATAGAACGCCGAGTGTCCGAGATTAAGCTGCCCAGCGTAGCCGAGAATAAAATCGAGACTGACCGCCAACATGATGTTAAGTGCACAGACAATCAGGTTCGTCCGCCAATAAGAATCCTGAAAAACAAGAGGTAGCGCCGCAATTATCACTGCAATTACAAGAAACCACCATCGACGATGCAAATTAAACATTTTCTTCGCGCTTTTCGGCAATCAATCCAGTCGGGCGCACAGCCAACATCAATAATAACAACGCAAATACAACAATGTCGATCAACCCCGGATTTAGATATTGGGTGGTGTAGCTTTCAATCAATCCGACAAGCAATCCCGCGATGATCGTTCCCTCAACATTGCCGAAACCGCCAATGATGACGATTGCAAACGCCTTGACGATGACGGTTGTTCCGGCAAACGGCGTAAGAACGAGGATCGGGCCGAGCATGGCGCCGCCCATGCCGGCAAGCGCAGATGCAATGACAAATGTCAGCATGATGAGTTGATTGGGATTGATACCCATAAGTCCGGCCGTCTCGCGATCCTGCGCTACCGCGCGCAACGCTTTGCCCATGTATGTGAATTTCATAAAGGCATAAAGAAGCGCAATCGTAATTGTAGAAACAAATATGATGATAATGTTCTGCTGGGTAATAAACACGCCCCAAAAGCGGATCACTTCATTGCTGTAGGGGCTATCAAACGCATAAGGGATCGGCCCAAACCACAGCAGCATCGCGTTCTGCAAGAGAACAGAAACTCCGATGGTCGCAATCAGTGGCAGGAGCTCGCTGCCGCGCTCCCGCAGTGGAGAAAAGATCGCAGCGTTAACAAGCCAGCCTAACGCCGCCCCAACCAGAAGCGCAACGCCGATGCTGGCAAGATAATTCCCGCCAAACGCAAAAGTGAAAAAATATGCTGCGAACGCGCCGATCGTTACCACATCGGCGTGCGCGAAGTTGATTTGAACAAGAATGCCATAGATGAGGGTGAGCCCCAACGCCACGAGGACATAGAGGCTCCCCATAACAATGCCGTTGATCCCCTGTTGCAGGGCGACGGTCAACATGCCCGGTCAGTTCCAGCCAAGAGCCTTCCAGGACAGATCCGGCAAGGTTTCCATGTAGTGGATCGTATCCATCTTGGTATTCTGGTTTGATTTGTCGAATTCGACACTCCCGGTCACCCCGGAGAGATTTTTGGTGGCGGCAAGGCCATCGCGAATAGATTGAGCATCCTTTGCCCCACGTCGAACAGTATCCGCAATGACCAGAATCTGGTCATAAGCATGCGCATTGATATGCGTTGGGTCCTGATTGAACTTCGCCTTGAATGCCTGGATGAAATTTTTCACCACGTCGCGTTTGTCGGTCGGATCAAACTGGACGATACGGACATAGCCGAGCGCCGCCTTGCCAGCTTTCTGCTCGAAACCGAACGGCAGCCAGATAGTGCCCAACTGGATCGATTGTCCGCCGCCCCCCTTGGTGACTCCAGCCTGTGCAAGCGCCTGCGTAATACGCAAACCTTGACCTTCGAGTGTATAGGTAGGGATGACATCCACCTTTCCCAGTCCCGCAACACGCGTGGCGATAGCGGTGAAGTCATTCACGTCGCGGCCAAAACCGATATCGGCAAGGATTTTCCCGCCAAGCGATTTGAAGGTATCGCCAAACACTTTTGCATTACCGATTCCGGCATTGGTGTTCTCATAAAGCAGAACTGCGGTGCGTGCATTGAGACGCTTGTAGGCATTGGTGGCGATATCGACGCCTTGCATTACCTCATTCGGCATGATGCGGAATGTCCACGGGTTACCCGGTTCAGTGACTTTGATCGATGACGATCCGGCATTGAGTAACGGAACCTTCACCTGCTCCATCAAGGGCATGACCGCGAGCGTTGCATCGGAGCATTCCTCGCCGATTACAACATGCGGCTTATATTGCTCCAGAAGCCGCTTGGCGGCCTGCGTCGCCGGCAGCGGGCTGCAAGACGAATCTTCGTATTGAATCTCGAACTTGTAGCCGTTGACGCCAGTTTTATTGAGCTGCTCGATCGCAATCTCGATGCCCTGCTTGTCCTGTGCGCCAAAATAGGCGCCCGGGCCAGACATCGGGAACAGACCCCCGATCTTGATGAGCTTATCCTGAGCAAACGATCCGTTCGCGCCAGCTAACAACCCAATGATTACAATCGTGCCCATGCGCAGCAAAGCAGAATGGTTCTTCATGATGTCCTCCCAAAAGACGATATTTTTTAATTAAGCCAGAAATCGGGACGCCTGCCAATCGTTTAAGAGCCGATCCAAAAAGAAGTTGAGTCGAATGAATCGGTTGTGATTCCTTAGTAGGCGTTTGATCCGCAGTCGGATCGAACCAAGTCTCCGGCCCAATTCTCCAGAAAACGGGAATATTGCCTAAGACGCACAGAGATTTTCGGCACGGTGGGCCGAAGACATATCAAATTCGGGACACAGAGACTCTACGCCTAAGCCAAGAAGCCCGCGAACGGCGGCCTTTCTTGCGACATTGAAGTGAAAGTCTCCAGAGACCGGACTGGCTGGCTGGCTGGCTGGCTGGCTGGCTGGCTGGAGAGTGAGGATTCGAACTCACGCATTCTCGATCGAACCAAGTCTCCGCGACCCAATTTGCGAATTTGGGAACATTTTTTGGGTATTTTTCTGGTTGTGACGACGTGCAGCGCACAGTGATCACTAAAGAGCAGACAATTTCAGTGATGGCGTATCTGCGTGGTAACCACACAGTCCATGATCGAACCCGTCTCCAAATAGCGACTCCAAAAAACGGGAATAATTCAATGATTCCGTGGAGACTTCCGGTGAGTTGGCAGGCCATTTTGCGAATTCGGGAAGGTGAGAGACTAAATCAATAGGCAAAAACCCCACATTTTGCGGGCGTTTTCGCGAAAGTCTCCCGCCCCATTGTGATTTTTGCACTGGCTGGCTGAGCGATCTTGGTTGGCCTCCTCATCATCTTGCCGCTATTGGGTCCGCAATTGGGAATGGATCTCGGCATTGCATCACATCTAATCTCAAGCGCCACCGAGGCGGTGATAACGCTCATACTCCGACTGACCGGCAACTTTTAATCTTGTCTGTAGATTCCTCACTTGTGCTGACGGTTTACCCTGCAAGCCGACTACGCAACCTCGATAGTTTGCTTCACTGTCATTGGATGCTACCGCCAGCTCCGCTGCGCGATGTCTGTTATTGAGAATAGCAGACATAACTCGGACATCAGGATTTCGGCGGGTTTTGACCCGACTAGGACATCGACGAACCGTTCAACGACCTGTGCCTAGGAGCCGCGTGAGCTTCTCATTTTTTTGGCGTAATTTTCCCAGCGAAAGACTGCGCGACAATCTTGCCATTCCGCACGACAAAGGTGTCAGTGCCCAGTTCGTAAATGTTCTCTGCCGTGTCCGCAGACCAGATAATGTATGCGTACTCTCCCTCAACAGACACTTGCTTCATGGTGAACGAAGCGCCGGGCTTGGCAAACTCTGCGAACATCCTCTGGAAAAGTGGTTTGATTGCATCCGGCCCCTTTAGCACTCCTTCCGGAGTAAAGAAAACCGCAGTTGCAGCATAGTCCGAAAGGATACCCTCCAGATTTCCGTTGCCAAAACACTTAAGGTGGTTGTCTAGAACGTCTTTGGTTGAGCTCATTGATGCCCTCCTTTATTTTAGTTGCCGCCCACATCGTTCCTTGCGGCGTCTCATACCATTCCGCGAACCGAAGGCTACGTTCTCGATATTACAAGAATATCATATCCACGGCGGGGGAGTGTGTAAGCTATTTCACACAGCAATTAGGCCCGGCTGACGACCGGTTTTGGCACCTTTCTGCCGTGCCGACCCCTTTGGCTCATGTCGGCTATCAGGAGTGAAACAGCCGTGACGCGGACATCGCGGGAAGGCGGTTCATGACCCAACTGTGACATGCGGCACATCTTCGACCACCTCTATTCCTAAAAAAGGCCAGCAGGTTATCCGTCTCACACCGAGCAGGCTCTGCTCTCGGCTAACCAATTCTTGCTAAATTAGTTTCTCAAAAGGAATAATATTGGCCTTATGGTGTTACTAAGATGAATTCGCTATTGTTTCTGTTTGCTATTGTTTCTGCATGACAGTTCAGAACTGCCCGTCGTTATCTAATCACTAGAAGTAACGAGGTAACCGTATGCGTTTGTTCAGAAGATGTATTTGGCTTGTGGTTGCTGCATTGCTGTCATTGTTTGTGGTGTCCCCCCTTGCTGCACAAGGTACCGTAGCAGAGACCGTTCGAACGGTGCTCGCAGTAGGGCGGGTGTCTAGCGTTGTCGACACGAGGATGCATTTCAAACTGTTGCGCATCAGCCTTCCAGCCAGCGCATCGACCACATATCGAGGAGCTCACAGTACGATTTATCAACTTTCCGGCACGCTTGCCATGGAGACTGGGAACGAAAAGCGAATACTGCAAGAGGGGGAAGGTACTTTTATTGCCGCCGGAACGGACGCTATCTTGCAGGCAAGTGGAAGCGCTCCGGCCATTTTTTTGCACTTTTTGCTCGTGTCGTCGACTGATCTCGATAAGCCCGCAGAGTCACCACCCGCGGTGGTAACCGAGCTCCATCGGATGGCTATCCCGACTGCTGCGCTGAAGCCGGGTCCCTACGAGTTCAGCATGACCCGTATAACGAGAGGCCCCGGAAAGGCAGCTCCGCCGCACATGCGATCAGGCGCAGCACTCTATTACGTGCTCGCAGATGGAGTCCTGAGTATTTGGCCCACGGGACCAGACGGCATCATCACCGGGGAGAGCAGAGACGAAATGCGTCCGGCAGGTGCCATTCAGGAAGAGCCGTATGGCTTCGTTCATACTTGGTCGAGTCTTCCCAACTCGCGGGTAATCTTGCTGGTGGGTAACATCAATCTGGAAGGCACTGCCGATATCATCGTCGTTAAATAAGCTAGTGCGCGCGAGCGATATGGCTGCCTGCTCATTCAACCTCTCGATCGACGCGAAAGAGTAACGATGGCGGAATCGTGAGGTCCAATGCCTTGGCGGTTTTAAGATTGATCGCCAATTCGAACTTCGTCGGCTGCTCAACTGGCAGGTCGCCGGGTTTTGTCCCCTTTAGGATCCGATCGACGAAATAGGCCGACCGTCGGTACATCTCGGTCAAATTCGGGCCATAGCTCATAAGTCCGCCAGCGTCGACGAACGCTGAATCAAAAAAAATAGCAGGTAACCGCGCATTCAAAGCCATGCTTGCTATCGACTTTATATTGTTGAAAATCAGCAGGCCTTCGAGAACTACGAGTGCGTCGACCCGTGCATCTGCCATTGCTGCGAATGCATTTTCGATCTCGATTAACTCACGCGCTTGAAAGAGCGTCGCCTTTACGCCCAGGCTTCGTGCTGCCGTCCCCGCTGCGATGGCCGATGCAGCTCCACCAGCCGCTTCCCTAAAAATAGCGACATGCGACATCGCAGGAAACGTGTCTTTGAGAAATTCCAAGCACTTGGCACTCAGCTCGGGTGCGAACCAAGAAAGTCCGGTGATATTGCCCCCAGGGCGCGCTAGACTAGAAACAAAACCTTGGTCGACAGCATCACCAACCCTCGCCATGACGATTGGAATTCCGTGGGTCGCTTGCCGAGCGGCATGGATAGCAGGAGCACTTGATGTCACGATGATATCTACATTGCGGCTGATCAAGTCCGCTACGAGACTAGGTAGAAGCTCAACTTTTCCTTCTGCAGATCGATATTCGATTTTAATATTGCGTCCCTCAGAATAACCGTAATAGCTAAGCCCTTTCCGGAAATCAGAAAGGAATGAGCTTTCAGCGTCGATGAACGGCGAAAGCATGCCGACGACGGGTAATTTGGTCGTTTGTTGAGCGCGCGCAGTGAACGGCAACGCAATCGCTGCCGCAGTGCCGCTGAGCAATGAAATAAATTCCCGCCGTCTCATGCCATCCCCCGAACCGAAGACCACGTTCTCGATATTACAAGAATATCATACCCACGGTGGGGTTTGTGTAAGCCATTTTACACAGCAATTAGGCCCGTTCGACGTCCTTTGGCACGATTCTGCCGTGCCCAACCATTTGGCCCATGTCGGCTTTCGGGGGTGAAACGGCCGTGGCGCAGTTATCGCGGGAGGGCACTTCCTGACCCTGAACGGGGGTCGCGCCTGTTGATTAACAGCCGCACTCATCATCAGTCCGTCTAAGTGATCTAAGAATCAAACCGCCATCGATTATGATGCGCGTAGTCGTGCCCATCTGGACGAGGCGCAACAAGTCATTGTGAGCTGGTCCACGCTGGCACGGCGCTCCGTATTTGAAGTGCCGTGCGTCGTGGTTACAGTCTCTTAAACGAGTTATAGACGTTCCGCGTGTGGCCGATAGCGTGTTGCGGATTGTTAGCCCATGTCGCGTCGAGATCAGCCAGCGGCTTTAGAGCTATCACCTCTTGCTCGGTCTTACCCTCGCTGAACAATTTCTCGATGCGATCGTGCGAAGTCATCAGCATGGCACGGAACTCGGCAATATCTGCCTTGGTTGCGAGTGGGCCATGGCCGACAACAACTTTGGTGTTGTCGTTTGCCTGCTTGAGAAAGGCGTCCGTCGCCCGGATCATTCCGCGTATATCGCCGCCATTGGCGAAGTCGATGTTTTGATAACGCTTGAGATTGTTTATGGTGTCGCCGGTGGCGAGCACGTTGGCGTCGGCAAAATAGACCCAAGTGTCGCCGTCGGTGTGAGCGTTGGCGACATGGGTAAGCTGCGCCTTACGGCCGCCCACTTCCAGCACGAACGATCCGCCAAGATAGGTCTGCTTGGGGAGCGCTTCCGCCGGCCTGGGTGGTGCATAGACCATCCCGGTGAGGCCTGCCTTGGTGCCGGCCGCGAGGCGGACGCGGATGTTGTCGTGCGCTACGATGACAACGCCATCTTTGGCGAAGCTTTCGTTTCCACCAGTGTGATCGTTGTGAAAATGAGTGTTGATAAGATATTTGACCGGCCGCGGTGAGATCGCCTTGATGGCGGCCTTGATCTTGTCGGAGAGCTGCGCGAACTGGCCGTCCACCACGATGATGCCGTCGGAGCCGACCGCGATCGTGATATTGCCGCCTTGCCCTGCCAGCATGTAGGTGTTGTTTCCAAGATCCGTCGTCTTGATCTGGATATTGGCCCAGTCGATCAGCGGCGGTGCAGGCGTTGCCGCCGGTTGCTGTGCGCTGGCGGTTCCTGCCAACATCCATGTTGCCGCCGCCAAAGCGGCCATTGCGATCCTCGTCACGTGTTATCTCCCCTTGCTGACAGTATGCGCGACCCGGCAGATGCTCGCTACTCAAACGTATACGTTAAAGCGCTCCGTTTTCTCGAGCAGCTTAACGGGGGACGCGCACGATTGGGAAGATGCATCTTGCGCTGGATAATGCGGTTGGCGCGATTTAGTCCTTTGGCACATTTCTGCCGTGCCAGCCCATCCAGCGCATGTCTCATATTGTGAATAGCGGACTCAACGCAGACGTAGCTTCAGCCGGCCGCCTCGTCCGGGGCGTTATCCAGCGCATCGAACAATGTCGGCTCGGTCTTTGAGGGCGTGGAGATGCGGCTGCGACTTGCCGGCGTAAAGCCGAACTCGGAGGCAATCCGCATCATGATCTCGGCCTGCCGGTTGGCGATGGCGACATAGGGTGATTGAACCGGGAACCCCGATGGCGACTTGACCATGGCGCCGTATTTCTGGATGGCCTCGGTCGCCTCGGCCCACATGGCGTATGCGCCGCAATAGGCCGCGAGCGCGGCACGGTCGAGACTGGTCAGCAGCCTCAGCGCGGTGAGCTCGCCAGCGAGCCTGTCCCATTCCCGTTTTGCAACCGGCCCGAGTTCCACGGGGCAGTCTGGAATGACGGCCTCCGGCCTTGGTTCATCCATGTTCAGAGGACGCTTTTCCCGGGTTTCCGGTCAGCAGTTTCAGCCGTGTCGGTTTGGGTCTTCGGCCGCGCATGTCAGGCCTCCGGGTTCATCGTGTTTCGACCGAGCTGATCGCGCGCATGTGGTTGATCTCGGCTTGTTGAGGTCTCGATCGCGTTCATGGTTTGCCGCTCCGCCGGGATGCGGGTTTTGACTTTGTGGCGGGTGCGGACTTTGACTTTGCCTCTTTGGCACCGGCTGGTTTGGCATCAGCTGGTTTGGTGTCGGCTTGTTTAATGTCGGCCTGGCGCTCCTCTGCGATCACGTCGAACGGGCGGCCACCGGCAAGGAGTGTTGCCTGCTCGCCCGTGAACGCCTGCCAGCGCCGAATAGCGACATCGACATAGAGCGGCTCAAGTTCCAGGGCCAGGCAGATGCGGCCGGCGGTCTGCGCCGCGATTAAGGTTGTGCCGCTGCCCAGAAACGGATCGTAGACCGCCTGCCCGGGACTGGAGTTGTTGAGCATCGCCCGCCGCATGCACTCGACAGGTTTCTGCGTGCCGTGGACCGTATCGGTATCCTGTCCCCCGCTCGGGATCGTCCAAAGCGTCGTCTGCTTCCGGTCGCCGGTCCAGTTGCCCTTCTTGCGCACCGCATACCAGCACGGCTCATGCTGCCAGTGATAATCCCCGCGCCCGATCACCAGCCGCTGCTTGGCCCAGACGATCTGGGCGCGGATGGCAAAGCCGTGATGGATCAGACTCTCGGCCACGGTCGCCGCATGCAGCGCGCCGTGCCAGACATAGGCGATACTGCCGGGAAAGAGGGCCCAGGCTGATCCCCAGTCCGCCCGCTCGTCGTTCTTCACCTTGCCCAGACGCTTGGACTGATTGACCCCGGCCCTATGACGCCAGGCCGGGTCGTAGTCCACGCCGTAAGGCGGATCGGTCACCATCAGCTGCGGCTTGTGATCGCCGAGCAATGATTTGACCGTTTCGCTATCCGTGCTGTCGCCACAGGCGAGCCGATGGGATCCAAGACTCCAAATATCGCCCAGGCGCGCTACTGCCGTCTCGGCGACCTCGGGAATCTCATTCTCGTCGGTCAGCCCCGCCGAAGCCGGCGACAGGGCCGCGGCCAACTCCCGCGCCGTAAAACCCAGCACCGACAGATCGGCCCCCAGCGCGGAGAGGTCCCGCAACTCCAGCTGCAGCATCTCCAGATTCCACCCTGCATTGAGCGCAATGCGGTTATCGGCCAGCATCAGTTGCCGCCGCTGCAGCTCGGAGAGCCCCCGCAATTGAATGACCGGCACCTCGGTAAGCCCAAGATGGCGCGCCGCCGCGAGACGGCCATGGCCCGCGATGACGTCGCCATCCTCGCCGGCCAGGATCGGATTGGTAAAACCAAAGGCGCGAATGGAGCCGGCGATCTCGGCAATCTGCGCATCGCTGTGGGTCCTGGCATTGCGCGCCGAGGGGACGAGCCGTCCGACAGGCCAGAACTCCAGATTCAAACCAGCGGAGGGCCGATCGCAGCAGGAATCTATTTGCTCTGGTCTATTCATCTCGCTTCCTCGCCTCATCTCGTTTCCCCATGAACCCGCCTACCCCCCCCCACCCTGAATTTCGCGGCGATTTTTTGAGAGCTTGGAACGTAAGGCCGCCGTGAAAATGTTTGCGCCACAGCACAGCGATTGAGTCCCAAGCGTTGCGCGCGATCCGGCTTCGTAAAAAAGTTTTTCGGAATTTCGCGGAAATCTTTGCGTGCCTACCCGACCGGTTTGGAACCAAGGGCTCCAGAGATTTGATCCCCCCTGGGGGTAGGTAGCATTTGCGTTCGTCAACCGAGCCAATCGACCGTCAACATCGTCAACCCAGCTTTTTTGAGCTTCGGCTTCCGACACATCGGGGTCCGAAATCCCCGCGCGCTCTAAAGCCGTGGGAGGACCCGTGACTCTTGCGTGCCATCGATAGCTCAT
>Ga0315281_10002244_pt1 | contig 28690 bp, 26 predicted proteins | sample YL17G07_0_MG_FD_204540 | JGI IMG/M metagenome (GOLD analysis project Ga0315281, IMG submission 204540) | Sediment microbial communities from Yellowstone Lake, YNP, Wyoming, USA - YL17G07_0 | ecosystem: Environmental > Aquatic > Freshwater > Lake > Sediment | place: USA: Wyoming | collected...
CAGCGAGTTCGAAGCGGCTTTTGCGATCGCGCAGCGCATCCTTTCGTCCATGCCGGGATACCTTTCTCACGAATTGCAAAAGTGCATGGAGCAGGCTGACCACTATATGCTGCTGGTGCGCTGGGAAACGCTTGAGGATCACGAACAAGGGTTTCGCCAGTCGCCGCAATACCAGGAATGGAAACGCCTGCTGCATCACTTTTATGATCCGTTTCCCGCTGTACTGCACTATATGTGCGTATAGACGCGGCTTTCCAGGGAACTGGCTAAAAGTGCCGGCGGTGTCGGGCGTGACGCAATTCTGGTAGCGTATAGGGATAATTCTGCCGATTCGACCATGAAAACCCTCCTCATCGCCAACCCCAAAGGCGGCGCCGGCAAGACGACCCTCTCGACCAACGTCGCGGGCTACCTCGCCGCGCACGGCGAGGAGGTGTATCTGTGGGACCTCGACCGGCAGAAATCGGCGCTTTACTGGCTCTCTTTGCGGTCCGCGCACCTGCCCGCGATACAGCGGCTCGATCACTCCAGGAACAAGAACGACAGCGCCTGGCTGGTGCTCGACTCGCCCGCGGGCCTGCACGGCGAGCGCCTCACCGATATCGTGAAACGCGCGCACAAGATCATCGTTCCCATTGTGCCGTCGAGTTTCGATCTCGACGCGACGCGCCATTTCCTCGACGCCCTCGCAGAAGAGAAGGCGGTGCGCAAGGGCAAGACGTTCGTGGCCATCGTCGGCATGCGCGTCAACGCGCGCACCCGAGCCGCGGAAAAACTCGACGAATTTCTTGCGCCGGTCGATCTGCCGGTGCTCACGCACCTGCGCGAAACGCAGAATTACGTCAACGCCGCTTTCGAAGGCAAGTCGATTTTCGACCTTGCTCCATCGCAGGTAGAAAAAGACACCGAACAATGGCAACCGCTCATCGGCTGGATCAAGGCCGATTGATGTCCTCCTCCTCCGCCAGCATGTCCGACACCCTGCACACTCTCGAAGCCCTGCTGCTGGAAAACGAGCGCTATGCGCCGAGTTACGGCAGCGGGTTCACCAATCACCTGTCGATGGTATTGATAGCGCTGCAACGCCTCGGCGCCTCATCGGACGAACTGCGCGCGCATACCTTGCACTACGAAAAGCGCCTCGAACCGATTCAAGCCGCTGACTTCGCCATCGACTCGGGGAAGATCGAGGCGCATTTTGGCGACTGGACGGCTTATACGGCTTATCGCGATTTCTTCCTGCATGCGCTGGAACGCGGCGGCACCCAAAAAACCATTGCGGCGTGGTGGCCACTGCTCATGCCGGGAGTCATTTCAGCGGGCTTTCACGCCCTGATCCGTCTTGCTTACGGACTTGAAGCCGCGCATCGCGGCGAAATCGCTTCCGGGCTTGCCTATATGGCTGCGTCTTACACCGACCTTTTTCCCGACACCGCGCCGCTGCCGCCCAAAGCCGGCAGCCTGGCCGAAGCGCTCAACCCTTTCCGCTTATCCTGTCCCGCGCGCCCCCTCGAATCCGACCTCATCATCGAGGAAATGAAGCTGGCTACCGACGATGCGTATTTCTATCCGGCGTTGCGCGTGCCGCCTTTATCGAGCGCTCAGGAACGGACGCAAACCTTTGCCGATCTGCAGCGCACGGCGATCCGCATCTATCTCGCCTCCCCGGATTTCAATTCGCTGCACCTCGTCACCGGCTGCCATGCGCTCTCGGTTTTTCTGCAACACCTGCCCGAGGACAGGCATGCCGAAACACTGTTCTATTTCTGGGTGGGTTTCTGTGCCGGTTATGTCACCTGCGGCGCGCCGCAGCCCGCCGACATCCAGGGTGCGGCCAATGTCGACTGGGATACTGTCGCAGCCGCGGTGCGCAAATCCGACAAGGATCACGACATCAAACTCGCCTACTCCTGCCGCGCCCTTTACCAGCAGACGCACGACCCGGCCTATCTCGCCGCCGCTGCACATCTCCTTACGCAACACTGAAGCAGGTCAGTCATAGCAGCCCTCCACTGCTTTGCCGATGCGCTCCAGCACCTCGGGCACAAGCTTGGGCACGATCTCCAGCGCGCGCATATTCTCCTCGACCTGCTCGACACGCGATGCGCCGGTGATGACGCTGCCGACATGGGGGTTCGCGACGCACCATGCCAATGCCAGTTGCGCCATGGTGCAGCCCAGTTCCTGCGCGATGACTTCCAGGTCCGCGACCACGGCGTTCCTGCGTTTGTCGGTCAAACTTTCGGCGAGCCAGGCAAGGCGCGGCAACGACCCGCGGCTACCCTCGGGAATACCGTTTTTGTACTTCCCGGTCAGCAACCCCGAGGCAAGCGGGCTCCAGGTCGTCAATCCCAGACCGATGTCGCTGTACAGGGGCAGGTATTCCTGTTCGACGCGCTTTCTGTGAAACAGGTTGTATTCGGGCTGCTCCACCACCGGTTTGCGTAGATGGTGGCGTTCGGCGATGTCATGCGCCGCCATGATGTCCGCTGCGCCCCATTCCGAGGTGCCCCAGTAGAGCGCGCGTCCGCGCTCGATCATGTCGTGCATCGCCCATACCGTTTCTTCGAGGGGAGTATTGGGATCGGAGCGATGGCAATACACGAGATCGACATAGTCGAGCTGCAGACGCTTGAGCGAAGCGTCGATACCGTGCAGCAGATATTTGCGATTGAGCGTGTTCTTGGAATTGGGCCCGTCCTGTATCCCCCAGAAGTATTTGGTCGAGACCAGGTACTGCAGGCGCGGCCAGCCGAGCTGTTTGAGCGCATCGCCCATGATCTCCTCGGATCTGCCACCGGCATACACTTCGGCATTGTCGAAGAAATTCACGCCCGCATCGTAGGCAGCGGCCATGCATTCGCGCGCCACTTTGGTATCCAACTGGTTGCCGTAGGTGATCCACGAGCCGAACGAAAGCTCGCTCACCTTGATGCCTGCGCGACCCAGTCTGCGGTAGTTCATGAAGAAATCTCCCTATACAAGAAGGTGCCCAGCATAGCATCCCGACCCTACAGATTTTCCCGGCTGCGCCGAAAATCAGGTATGCAAGGCAGGTTTTTTGCATGCAACGCTATTGAGCCCATTGTATGAACCTTTCACCTCTACGCAAAACCGACATCAAGGTCGGCGCGCCCCTGCCCTGGCCGGTCTACGATAACCGCCACAAGCTGCTGCTGCGCGAAGGATTCGTGGTCGAGACCGCGCGCCAGCTCGACCAGCTCATGCAAAGCGGCATGTACCGGCAAATGCTCGGCGCCGGCGACACCGCTTCTCCCGAAGAAAAGGACAAGCGCGGCGCCGGCGCGCAGACTCATATCGAGCAGCAGAAAAAAATGACCTTCGCCGAAATCGGCATGGACATCGGCACGCCCATCCAGTTGCAGAACTCCGACAACCCCAGCGCGGCCAAACATTTCGTGCGCCTGATCGGATATGCCGAGCGCAAAAGCCTGTTGCTGACGCATCCCAGCGAAGACGGGCAGATCCTGTTCATCAAGGAGGGCAGCGGATTCCGCTGCAGCGCTTTTCACGGCAAGAACGCGTATACCTTCGATGCCAGCGTCATCAAGCCGCAACTGCTGCCTTATCCGTATTTGCACCTCGAATATCCCGCGCAGGTTTTTGTCAGCATGATACGCAAGGCATACCGCATCAAGACCGCCGTGGTCGCTTCGGTGGGTCCCGCGGACAGCGATGCGCGATGCGCGTGCCATATCCAGGATATGAGCATGAGCGGTTTCATGATTCAGTCGCCGGAAGATATTTCCAGCCTGAACGAGAAACTGCATGTGGCATTCCGCCTGTCGATCGAGGACGAGCCGAGCGTGTTCGAGCTGGATACCATCGTGCGCAATTATCAGCCGCACATCGCGGACTCGGGCAAAACCACCTGGCGGCTTGGCGTCGAACTGACGGGGCTGGAGAAAGAGCAGCGCCGCCTGCTGGAAATTTACATCTACCGCAATCTGCTCGAACATATCTGAGGCGTCTCCGAAGCAGCGTCATGGCAATGGATTGGCCTGACGGAGATTCGCCGAAACGATTTCGGCTACAATCGTGCCGATGGATTCGACTCGTCGCAATGTCGCCCTGCTTTCCAGTTGCCAGGCCTTGCTGTTCACCAACAACGTCACGCTCATCGCCATCAACGGTCTGGCGGGCTATGTGCTTGCGCCCGACAAGGGGCTGGCAACCCTGCCGGTGACGGCCCAGGTGATCGGCTCTGCGCTTTCCACCATTCCCGCCTCGCTGCTCATGCAACGCATCGGGCGGCGCGCGGGATTCCAGATCGGCAGCGCCATCGGTATTGCCGGGGGCGCGCTGGCGACACTGGCGATCTATATGGCGAATTTCTGGCTGTTGTGCCTGGGTACGATGATCCTCGGCATTTATGGCGCATTCGGCCTGTACTACCGCTTTGCCGCAGCCGATTCCGCCGAACCCGAATTCAAGGCCAAGGCAATATCGCTGGTCCTCGCGGGCGGCCTGGTGGGCGGAATCATCGGCCCCGAACTGTCCAAATGGACGCGCAACCTGGCACAACCCGAATTTCTCGCCTCCTATGCGTCGCTCATGGTGTTCTGTCTACTGTCGATGACCATCCTGAGCCGCCTCAGAATCCCCAATGCCGCTGCCACCGGCAAGACAGTGGCGCCGCGCCCGCTTGCGGCAATCGCCGCACAGCCCGGATTCATCGTCGCCGTGACTTTATCGGCAATCGGTTACGGGGTGATGAATCTGCTCATGACCGCCACGCCGCTTGCCATGGGCATGTGCGGGCATCCTTACTCGGCCGCGGCGACGGTGATTTCCTCGCACGTGATCGCCATGTTCGCGCCCTCGTTTATCACCGGCTTTCTTATCCAGCGCTTCGGCGTGCTGACCATCATGCTCACGGGTGTCGCCAGCATGTTTGCCTGCGTCGCCATCGCGCTCTCGGGTATCGATGTCGCGCATTTCTGGCTGTCGCTGGTATTGCTCGGCCTGGGCTGGAATTTCATGTACGTGGGCGGCACGACCCTGCTCACCGGCATTCATCGGCCGAATGAAAAGGCCAAGACCCAGGGCATGCACGATTTTCTGGTATTCGGCATCACAGCCGTTTCATCGTTCTCATCCGGGATGCTGCTCAAGGCCAACGGCTGGCAGATGCTCAACTACGTCGCCCTTCCATTCCTGATGCTGGCCGGCGCGGCGTGCCTGTGGCTGATGCTGCGGCGTACGGTAGCGGCGGCGTGATGCATACCCGCACCTTCGCCGATTGTTTTGGGGGGATAGAGAACCGATGAGCGAAACCCATACTTTCGAAATGACTCTGGCGTGGTCTGCATCGTCGACGCAGACGCTGCCGCCCGATGCCGCGTTTTCGCGCAACAGCGTGCTCGCGGCGCCCGGAAAAATTCCCATCGCGGCATCGGCGCCTGCGGCATTCGGCGGCGACAGCACACGCTATAACCCGGAGGAACTGCTCATAGCATCGCTCGCGCAATGCCATATGCTGACTTTTCTGGCCATCGCCGCCAAAAAACGTCTTGACGTCCTCAAGTACGAAGACCGCGCGAGCGGAACGCTGGGAACGGGTCCTGCCGGGAAAATGCAAATGCTCGAGGTGCTGCTGAGGCCGCGCGTGACTCTGGCAAAGGGCAGCATACTACCCGATGTCCAGGCCATGCACGCCAAAGCGCATGCCAACTGCTTCATGGCCAATTCGGTGAATTTCAGTGTGCGCTTCGAAGCGCAGATGGATGTGGCTGCGTAACGGCGCACGCGCCGCAACCCATCAGGATTTCTTGTTTTTTCCGTAGAGCCGCTCGAAGCGATCCTTGCGCTCCTGATCGTGTTTTTTCTGTTCCGCTTTCTGCCGCAGGCCGAACACCGGGACGATGACCTCCCACCAGACGATAATCAGCGCAAAAGGCGTGAGAACCGCCCACCACGGCCAGTTTGCGGTCGGCCCGAGTTCCGCAACCTTGAGCAGCACGAGCAGCGCCCCGATAACCATGCCCCACATTGACTGTCCCTCCGCAATCGCACAGAGCCCGATTATATGCCCAACCGCCTGGCCCAAGAAACTTCCCCCTATCTTCTGCAACACGCCGATAACCCCGTGGACTGGCATCCGTGGGGCGACGAGGCGCTCAACCTGGCCAGGGAAACAGGCAAACCCATATTGCTTTCCATCGGCTATTCGGCGTGCCACTGGTGCCATGTCATGGCGCACGAATCGTTCGAGGACGCGGACGTGGCGGCGATCATGAACCGGCATTTCGTCAACATCAAGGTCGACCGCGAGGAGCGCCCCGATCTGGATCAGATCTACCAGTCCGCGCATGCCATGATCTCGCAGCGCACCGGGGGCTGGCCGCTCACCATGTTTCTCTCGCCGGACCAGGCGCCCTTCTTCGGCGGCACGTATTTCCCGAAGGAGCAGCGCTACAACCTGCCCGGATTCACGTCGCTGCTGGGCAAAGTGCGCGAATACTACGACACTCACCAGGACGAAATCCGCGAACAGAGCCAGGCGCTGGTCGACGCCCTCGGCAGGCAGGCTGCCATCGGCGCTGCGCATCACGCGCAGTTTTCACCACAACCTCTGGACGCTGCCGTCGCGCAGCTTGGCGCCACGTTCGACCGCAAGCTGGGAGGTTTTGGCGCAGCGCCTAAGTTCCCGCACCCCGAATTGCTCGAGCTGTGCCTGCGTCATGGCGCACGCGCCGGCGATACGAATGCACGCGACATGGCGCTTTTCACTCTCGAAAAAATGCTGCACGGCGGCATTTACGACCAGCTCGGCGGCGGCTTCGCGCGCTACAGCGTCGATACGGCATGGGCCATCCCGCATTTCGAGAAAATGCTCTATGACAACGGCCCGCTGCTGCGGATTTGCACCGATGCCTGGAACGTCAGTGGCGATACGCACTTCAGGCGTGTCGCCGAAGAAACGGCGGCCTGGGTGATGCGCGAAATGCAGGCGCCTTGCGGAGGCTATTACTCGACACTCGATGCCGATTCCGAGGGCGAAGAGGGCAAGTTCTATGTGTGGACGCGCGAGGAAATCGCCGCCCTGCTCACCCCGCAGGAATACCGTGTCGCCGAATGCCGCTTTGGTCTCGATCGTTTACCCAATTTCGAGCATCGCTTCTGGCACTTGATTGTGGCCGAGCCGATGATGCGCGTCGCGGAAATATGTGGGGAAACACCCGAAGCGTGCGCCCTGCTGCTCGCGAGCGCACGCGCCAAGCTGCTCGGCGCGCGCGAACAACGCATCCATCCGGGGCGCGACGAAAAAATCCTGGTGTCGTGGAATGCGCTCATGATCCAGGGCATGGCGCATGCGGGACGGGTATTCGACCGGCCGCAGTGGATCGCCTCGGCACGCTCCGCCGTCGATTTCATCAAAACCGTCATGTGGCGCGATGGCCGGCTTCTGGCCACCCACAAGGACGGCAGGACGCATCTCAACGCCTATCTCGACGATTACGCTTATCTGCTCGCCGCGCTCATCGAATTGCTCGAGGCGGATTTTCGCGCCGGCGATCTTGAATTCGCCAGCGAGCTGGGTGAAGTGCTTCTCGATCAGTTTGAAGATCGCGAGAATGGCGGTTTCTTTTTCACCAGCCACGACCACGAGAAACTCATTCAGCGCGCCAAGAATTGCCATGACAATGCCACGCCCTCGGGCAACGGTGTGGCGGCCTTCGCTTTGCAGCGCCTGTTCCACCTCACCGGAGAGAGCCGTTTTCAGCAGGCGGCGGAGCGGACGCTGCAGTTGTTTTACGCGCAGATGCAGGCACACCCCTCGGCATGCGTGACGCTGCTCGGCGCGCTTGAGGAGGCGCTACGGCCAACGCGCATGATTGTCGTACGCGGCGAGGACGCAGCGCTCAAGCCGTGGCGCGACGCGCTGCGCGGCAAATACCTGCCTGCCACCCTGGTGCTGTTCATCCCGCGCGGCGCGCCTGGTCTGCCCGCCGTGCTCGACAAGCCCGATACCGGGCAGGTCAACGCCTGGGTCTGCGAGGGCGTTAGCTGTCTGCCGCCAGTGGACTCGATAGAGAAATTACTCGAATTACTGCCTTGAAATACGCAGGACTTAATCCAATTTAATTGGCCGGATACGGCAAAGCCGCTAAAATTACCAATGCGCACGATTTTTTACCCCCAATCAAGAAGGAGCAGCAATGAAACTCAGTAAAACAGCAATCGTAGGCGCCGCAGCAGTAGCCCTGCTCGCCGCCGGCAGTGTGTCGGCCAACGAAGAACTGGCCAAGAAATCCAATTGCATGGCGTGCCACGCCCTCGACAAAAAGCTGGTCGGCCCCGCCTACAAGGATGTCGCCGCCAAATACAAGGGCCAGAAAGACGCCGAAGCCAAGATGATCGACAAGGTCAAGAAGGGTGGCGTTGGAGTCTGGGGCCAAATCCCGATGCCGCCGAACGTCGCAGTCAAGGACGAGGATCTCAAGACGCTGGTGAAGTGGGTTCTCGCACAATAAGCGTACCAGCAGAATAAACATGAGGCCGGCCAGTTCGGCCTTTTTGTTGCCCGGTTGTTTTATGCGCCCGTTTCCCCGAAACCGGTTTAGTTTGACAAAGAGGGGGGCGCTTGCGCATAATTTTTCATTTTTCGCCCCAGAACCCACTCCCCAAGCCCCATCCCCCTACACTTACCGGAGAACAATATGAAGAAGTCACATAAACTCGGTCTTGCAGTCATCGCCGCGCTGAGTCTCGCCGCATGCGGCAAGAAAGAAGAAGCCAAACCCGCTCTCAAGGTTGAGGCAGAGCCTTCGGTCACCGTGAAGATCGCCCACGCCGGGCCGATGACCGGCAACATCGCCCACCTTGGCAAAGACGATGACAACGGCGTGCGCCTGGCTATCGATCAGATCAATGCCAAGAAAATCAAGATCGACGGCAAGGTGCTGATGATCGAAATGATGAGCGAAGATGACCAGGCCGATCCAAAGATCGGAACCACGATTGCGCAAAAGATTGTCGACGCCAAGGCGGTCGCAGTGATCGGACACCTGAATTCCGGCGTGACGATTCCTGCTTCCGAAATTTATAACAAGGCCGGCATCCCGGTGATCTCGGGTTCGGCGACCAATCCGACGCTCACCGAGCGTGGCCTGAAAACCGTATTCCGCACCGTGGGACGCGACGATCAACAGGGTCCCGCGATTGCCGCTTACATCGCCAACGAACTGAAGGCCAAGAAGGTCGCGCTCATCGACGACAAGACCGCATATGGCGAAGGGCTGGCCAACGAAGTCGAAAAAACCCTCAAGGCGGACAAGGTCAACGTGGTGACACGCGAACGCACCACCGACAAGGAAACCGATTTCAAGGCCATTCTCACCAAGATCAAGGCCAAGAATCCGGATGTGATTTTCCACGGCGGTATGGACGCCACCGGCGGCCCGATGTTGAAACAGGCGCGTGAACTCGGCATCAAGGCAGTGTTTGCCTTCGGCGACGGCGCCTGCACCGACGAAATGGGCAAGTTGGCCGGCGCCGCCGCGGAAGGCCTGGTGTGCTCGCAGGCGGGGTTGCCGCGCGAAGCCGCAAGCAAGGAATTTGCCGAGGCATTCAAGGCCAAATACGGCGAAATCAAACAGTACGCACCGTACTTTTACGATGGGACTCTGGCGATGGTCGAGGCGATGAAAAAAGCCAATTCTGTCGATCCCGTCAAATTCACGCCAGAAGTGTTCAACGTGAGTTTCACCGGCGCAACCGGCAAGGTCGAGTTCGACGCCAAGGGCGACCGCAAGGACGCGGAAATGACCATCTTCATTCTCAAGGACGGCAAGGTCGTGCCGATCGCCATCGTGAAAAACGGCGTCTCGTCCAAGTTTGAAATGCCCGCGGTAGCGCCCGCGGCACCAGCCCCGGCCGCGCCTGCCCAACCGGCGGAAGCACCGAAAAAATAGTAAAAATCAAGCACTGAAACCGGCGCCGCGTTGCAAGACGCGGCGCCGGTTTTTTTGAATCCGCGCCAATCATGTAACATTCGCGCCATGGACACCTTCATCCAGCAGATCGTCAATGGGCTTACGCTGGGCTGCGTGTATGCCGTGGTGGCGCTTGGCTACACGATGGTGTATGGCATCGTCCAGCTCATCAATTTCGCCCATGGCGAAGTGGTCATGATCGGCGCGATGGTGGCGTTTTCGGTGATTTCCGCCATGGCCGGTTCGGGACTGCCGCCGGTGCTCATCGTGGCTATCGGTATCCTGATCGCCATACCGGTATGCACGATCATCGGTTATGGCATCGAACGCGCCGCCTACCGTCCGTTGCGCAATGCGCCGCGGCTTTCTCCTCTCATTACCGCCATTGGCGTATCGATCGTGCTTCAGCATGTCGCGCTGCTCATCTGGAGCCGCAACAACATCCCCTTTCCGCAGATCATCGAGGTTGTGCCGATCCATCTGGGCAGCGGGCCGGACAGCGCAACCATTACCAACGTGCAGGTTGTCATTATCGTGCTGTCGGTCGCGATGATGGCGGGGCTGCTGCTGCTGGTGCATAAGACCCGCATCGGCATCGCCATGCGCGCCACTTCGCAGAATCCGCACATCGCCGGACTGATGGGTATCGACATCAACAACGTTATTTCCTTCACCTTTGTCATCGGCGCCGCGCTGGGCGCGATTGCCGGCGTCATGGTCGGGACCTACTACGGCATCGCGCATTACCAGATGGGCTTTCTGCTCGGCCTCAAGGCATTTTCCGCCGCGGTGCTCGGCGGCATCGGCAATCTCGGCGGCGCGATGCTGGGCGGCGTGCTCATGGGACTCATCGAGGCGCTCGGCGCGGGCTACATCGGCGACTTCACCAACGTGTGCACGCTCGACCAGTTGCTGCCCGGCTTCTCAGGCATGTGCACGGAGAACCCCAATGCCAGCCTGTTCGGAAGCAATTACAAGGACGTATACGCCTTCATCGTGCTGATCATGGTGCTGGTGTTCCGGCCGTCGGGGCTGTTGGGCGAGCGCGTGAGCGACCGGGCGTGATGGGTTATGAGTAATGAGTGATTTGGGCGCGCGCAAACACCCGGCCATTTTCTGGATCGGCACGGCACTTGTTGCCTTCGCACTTCTGGCTCTGCCCTTCGTGCTCGCCATGGCGGGCACGGCGTGGGTGCGCATTACCAATCTCGCGGCGCTGTATGTGCTGCTGTCGCTCGGACTCAATATCGTGGTCGGTTTCGCGGGGCTGCTCGACCTGGGCTACATCGCGTTCTATGCCGTCGGCGCTTACGTGTACGCGCTGCTCGCCTCGCCGCACTTCAACCTGCACTTGCCGTTCTGGGTGATCCTGCCGATCGGCGCGGCAGTGGCGTGCCTGTTCGGCGTGCTGCTTGGTGCGCCCACGCTCAAGCTGCGCGGCGATTATCTGGCCATCGTCACGCTCGGCTTCGGCGAAATCATCCGCATTTTTCTCAACAATCTTTCCGAGCCGATCAATATCACCAACGGCCCGAAAGGGCTTGCGACCATCGACCCGATCCGCATTGCCGGTCTCGATCTCAGCGACACCACGCAAATGGGCGGTTTGCTGTTCAGCGGCCCGATCAAGTACTACTACTTCCTGCTTGCCGTCCTGCTTGCCGTCATCGTCATCAACCTGCGCCTGCAGAATTCGCGCATCGGACGCGCCTGGGAGGCGATCCGCGAGGACGAACTGGCGGCGCGCGCCATGGGCATCAACACACGCAACATGAAGCTGCTCGCGTTCGCCATGGGTGCGTCGTTCGGCGGCGTCGCGGGCGGCATGTTCTCGGCGATACAGGGCTTCATCAGCCCGGAAAGTTTCATCCTGACCGAGAGCGTCATGGTGCTGTCGATGGTGGTGCTGGGGGGCATGGGCAATATCCGCGGCGTGATACTCGGCGCGATTCTGCTTTCCTTCGTTCCTGAAATCCTGCGCTACACCGTCGAGCCGGTGCAACAGATGCTGTTCGGCAGAATGCTGATCGATCCGGAAGTGATCCGCATGCTGCTCTTCGGCCTTGCCATGGTGGTGATGATGTTGTTCCGCCCAGCAGGCATCCTGCCCTCCGCGGTGCGCCGGCGCGAACTCGCGCGCGTGGAGGATTGATGGCTGCGTCCCTATTGGAAATCCGTGGCATCACGAAAAAGTTCGGTGGCATCACGGCATTGTCCGATGTGAGTTTTTCCATTGCCGAAGGCGCGATTTTTGGTCTCATCGGCCCCAATGGCGCGGGCAAGACCACGCTCTTCAATGTGCTCACCGGTTTGTACAATCACGACGAGGGCACGTTCAACTTTCAGGGCAGGCTGCTGCACGGCATGACACCGGACAGAATCGCCGCCATCGGCATCGCGCGCACCTTCCAGAACATCCGCCTGTTCGGCAATCTTTCCGCGATCGAAAACGTGATGATCGGCAGACACGTGCGCACCAGCGCCAACGTGCTGGGAGCGATACTGCGCAACGCCGCCACGCGCACCGAGGAGGCGGCGATACAGAAGCGCGCGCACGAGCTGCTCGATTTCGTATCCATCGGGCACCGCGCCAACGAGCTCGCCAAACACCTGTCGTACGGCGATCAGCGCCGCCTCGAAATCGCGCGCGCCCTCGCAACCGATCCCAAAGTACTCGCTCTCGACGAACCCGCCGCAGGCATGAACGCCACCGAGAAAACCGCGCTGCGCAAACTCCTCGAATCGATCCGCGCACAGGGCATCACCATTTTGCTCATCGAACACGACGTAAAACTGGTGATGGGCCTGTGCGACCGCATCGCCGTGCTCGACTATGGCAAGAAGATCGCCGAGGGCACGCCCGCGGAAGTGCAGCGCGATGCGCGCGTGATCGAGGCGTATCTGGGTGTAGCGGCAACGCAGGCAGTCAGCAATTGAGATTCTCGAATATGTCAAACACTTTTTCCCCTCACCCTGACCCTCTCCCCGCAAGCGGGGCGAGGGGAGTGTCCCCCTCTCCCGCCTGGGCGGGAGAGGGCTGGGGTGAGGGTGGGATTCTCCGCAGCCACAGCTTACGAATGCAAGTTACTCACACGAAATTTGATAAATGAGTCTGCTCGCACTCAAGAATGTCCACGTCTCCTACGGCGGTATCAAGGCCGTCAAGGGCATCGACCTCAACGTTGAAGATGGCGAAATGGTGTGTCTCATCGGCGCCAACGGAGCGGGCAAGACCACCACGCTCAGGGCCATCACCGGGCTGGTGCACGCCGCTGCGGGCAGCATCGAATTCGCGGGCGGCATGATCGGCAGCCTCGCGGCGCATCAAATCGCCAGACAGGGCTTGTCGCTGGTTCCCGAGGGGCGCGGCATGTTCCAGGGCCTCACCATCGAGGAAAACCTGCGCATGGGCGCGTACACGCGCAATGACAAACCCGGCATCGCGCTCGACATGGAACGTATGTTCGATTTATTCCCGCGTCTCAAAGAGCGGCGCAGACAGACTGCTGGAACACTCTCCGGCGGCGAACAGCAGATGCTCGCCATCGGCCGCGCGCTGATGAGCCGTCCCCGGCTGCTGCTGCTCGACGAGCCGTCGATGGGGCTCGCGCCGCTCATGGTGCAAAAGATTTTCGAAGTCATCCGCGAAGTCGCGCAGGGCGGCATGACCATATTGCTCATCGAACAAAACGCCAGACTGGCGCTCGAGACAAGCAAGCGCGGTTACGTCATGGATGGCGGACTTATCACGCTGGCCGGTGAAGCCGGAGAACTACTCGCGAACCCCAAGGTGCGTGAAGCTTATCTCGGGGAATAAGCGCAAGGCCGGATGCCGCTATCCGCCGCCAGAGTCGTCCATGTGAAAGCGATGCAGCGCACGGTGAATCACCGGCGCGAAGACAACCGCCGCGCCAGCCAGTACGGCAAATCCCGAGTACAGCGCATAGATGCCCGCGAACAGTTTTCCCGCGTCGGTTTGCGGCGCGGCGAGCGGGCCCATTCCGGAAAGCAGCATCGCGGCATTGACGAAAGCATCCAGCCACGACAAGTGCTCCAGCGCATGGTATCCGGCCATGCCAATAGCGAGCGACGCGGCGATCAGCGCGATTCCCCACGCGCTGCTGCGCGCCAGGCGCAACGCAAACGTGCGCGGCGAGGCGAGCGCCTCGTGTTTAAGCTCGTAGCGTCTGCGTCGCTTCATATCCAATCGCGCGGCACAAGGAAACGGTCGTAGAGCGCGTGCTCGGCGCTTCCTGCTTCGGGATGCCAGTCATAGCGCCACTTCACGATGGGCGGCAGCGACATCAGTATCGACTCGGTGCGGCCGCCCGATTGCAGACCAAACAGTGTGCCTCTATCCCACACCAGGTTGAATTCCACATAGCGCCCACGGCGATAAGCCTGGAAATCGCGTTCGCGCTCGCCATACGGCATCACCTTACGGCGTTCGACAATCGGCACATAGGCGTCGAGAAAGGCATCGCCGACCGCGCGCGTGAAGGCAAAAGTCCGGTCAAAACCCAGCTCGCTGAAATCGTCGTAGAAAATCCCGCCAATGCCGCGCGGCTCCTTGCGATGTTTGAGGTAAAAATACTCGTCGCACCATTTTTTGAAGCGCGCGTGGTAGTCGCCACCGAACGGCGCGAGCGCCTGTTTGTTGACGCGGTGAAAATGGATGCAGTCTTCGTCGAAGCCGTAATACGGCGTCAAATCCATGCCGCCGCCAAACCACCACACCGGCTGTTCCTGTGCGGTCGCGCCAGTGTTACTTTCCTCATCCGCTCGCGCACCCGCAACTGACGCGCCCTCTCCCGCCTGCGGGAGAGGGTTGAGGAGAGGGGGAGCATAGGCCACGAAGAAGCGCACGTTCATGTGCGTGGTCGGCACGTAGGGGTTGCGCGGATGCAGCACCAGCGACACACCCATTGCCTCCCACGCGCGCCCCGCGATTTCCGGACGGTGCGCCGATGCCGAAGGCGGAAGGTTCGTCCCGGTGACATGCGAGAAATTCACCCCGCCGCGCTCGAACAGATTGCCCTCCTCGATGAGGCGTGTAATACCGCCGCCGCCCCCGGGCCGATCCCAGGCGTCGCGCAGGAAGGGTTTGCCGTCGAGCGCTTCGAGACGCTGCACGATACGCTCCTGAAGGCCGGTGAAATATTTTTTGATTTCCTGGATATGCATGGGTTATCTGAACATCTTTCCGCTTTGAAAATCCTGTATGGCCGAAGGACCTTTTTGCCTGCCTACTCTACCCGGAACAACCAATACCGATCGGCCAAACTGGCGCAGACACCCCCGCGCGCTGCGAATGGGACACCGGCCGCTGCGATTGGCGCTGGTTGATACCAGAGAAGTACGCAGCAGGCGACACAGACGTACCGCATCGGGATGGGCATCGACACGCAATGCCACCGTCCTGAAGTACCCGCATAACCGGCGCGGCGCGCGGCGCGCGGCCGGCAGCACCCAGGTCTGCGGCCCCGGCCATTTTTCATGCAACCTTGCGGTTTCTTCGTGCGTCAGTGGCGCGGCGAGCCGCGCGAGACGTTCATAACGGTCGGCTATGACGATCATGCCCTTGGCGCGCGGCCGGCGTTTGATGCGGAACAAACGTTGCAGCGCGCGCACATTGTAAGGATCGCAGCCCAGGCCGAATGACGCTGCCGTGGCGTAGGCGATCACGCCCCCCGCGCGCAGATGCGCCCTGATCCTGCGCAGCAACGCGGTGCGCAGCGGCATCGCTCAGGCGCGGCGCGCGATGGCGCGCCAGCCGATGTCGCGGCGAAACTGCATGCCTTCGAAATGAATCATGTCAACCGTCCGGTAGGCGCGCTCGGCGGCAATCCTGACACTGTCACCCAGCGCGGTGACGCACAGCACGCGCCCGCCGCTGGTGACTACCCTGCCATCTTTTTCCGCCGTGCCGGCGTGGAATACGTGGCAATCTTCCTCGTTCTTCGGCAAGCCGCCGATCACATCGCCCTTGCGCGGCGTGTCGGGATAATTGGCTGCCGCCAGCACCACGCCGAGCGCCGCGCGCCGGTCCCACTGCGCGTCAATCTGATCGAGCGTGCCTGCCACCGCATGCTCCACCAGCGTGAGGAAATCGCTTTTCAAACGCATCATGATCGGCTGCGTTTCCGGGTCACCCATGCGGCAATTGAATTCCACCACGCGCGGCTTGCCCTCGGCATCGATCATCAACCCGGCATACAAAAATCCGCTGTAGGGCATCCCGTCCGCTTCCATGCCCCTGAGGGTCGGCAGAATGATTTCGCGCATGGCGCGCGCGTGAACCTCGGGCGTGACCACGGGCGCGGGAGAATAAGCGCCCATGCCGCCGGTGTTGGGTCCAAGGTCGCCGTCGAAAATGCGCTTGTGATCCTGCGTCGAGGCGAATGGCAGTGCGTGCTTTCCATCACACAGGCAGATGAAACTCGCCTCCTCGCCCTGCATGAATTCCTCGATCACGATTCGGTGGCCGGCCTCATTTGGAACCTCCGCAAGCTGGTTGCCGGCGAGCATCATGTCCACGGCGGCATGCGCTTCACCGAGCGTCATCGCCACCACCACACCCTTGCCCGCGGCCAGGCCATCAGCCTTGATGACAATGGGCGCGCCCTTTTCGTCAATGTAAGCGTGGGCAGGCCTGGCATCGGTGAATGTCTGGTAAAACGCAGTGGGGATACCATGGCGCACCATGAAACGCTTGGCGAAATCCTTGGAGGATTCGAGTTGCGCGGCGGCTCGCGCCGGTCCGAATATTTTCAGTCCCGCTTCCTGAAACGCATCGACCACGCCCGCGGCCAGCGGCGCTTCCGGCCCCACCACGGTGAGATGAATCTGCTCGTCGCGCGCGAATTTCACCAGATCGGGGATCGCCGTGATCGCGACATTGCACAAACCGTCCTCATGTGCCGTGCCCGCATTGCCGGGCGCAACGTACACGCGCGACACGCGCGCGTTCTGCGCGAGGCGCCAGGCAAGAGCATGTTCGCGGCCGCCTGAGCCGATGACGAGGAGTTTCATGAAATTGAATTGTAAGTTCTCTTGTACTGCTAACCGAAACAACGACTTCCAACAACACTATTCTCAAACTACCCAAGGAGGAAGATGTTGCTCGCCAAACCAATAGGAACTGGTATGCAAGGTTATAGTGCTTCCAGCCAATTAACCCATCCATCAAACCGGGGACAATCGGCACGCAATGCCACTAACCCGACCGAGCCGGCAATCGCTGGCCCATGCAAAGTCTTCTGGTAGTTCGCGGCTAACGATTTTATACGCTTTGAGGGCGCTGTCTGTGGGCCGTCATTGATTTCCTCAGCACTATTTACAGCGTTTCGTATCGCCGAGATTTTAGGTGCAATTTCGGGTAGAAACAAGTTGGATGCGGTCACGCCGGCGTTCACAAAAAGGAAAGCTTCGAACTCATGAAGATGAATATAAGGCTTGAAATTAGGTTGCTTGAAATGTGCTGCCAGCGCCTGTTGCAATTGATCTGCGCCCGCTGCGCCAGGATTAGGCGGGAGCGCCGCCCTGGGTGGAAAATTGCGGGGGAATCCATAGTAGTCGTAAAACGTTGTCACTGCGACGGCATTGGTGTCGGCTAATAACCGTTTGATATCGCCTTCCATCTTCATGAAGTCACCCCCGCCCTTGAAGTTTGGCCCTGAAACAATACGCTTGGTTGTTACAATCGTTGGGATCAGGGCCTTCTGGAATGCGATTAGATGCGGGGTCAATGTGTCCTTAACAAATCGTTCCTCAGTCTGCCCCTCGACCAGTACCAGCACACGCTTCATTAAGGGCGCCCGCCTATTAAGTTCTTTTCCCACATCTCGCCGAGCGCATACTCTTCAAGCCAGCTTTGATATTGCGCGCCTTCAAGTCGCCGGAAGACTGAGGCACCATCTACGCGCTCGGCAACGACAATATTCTCTGGCTCAAATTGGTTAATGAGTGTTACCGACTGCGTCGCGAGCAGGATTTGGGATTTTACCGCTGCTTGACGCAGCAGATCAGCAAGCAGAACGATCGAGGCGGGATGCAAACCCAACTCAGGTTCATCAATAAGCACAAGACGAGGCAAGTCTGGTTGTAACAAGAGAATTGCCAAACACATGAATCGTAGTGTGCCATCCGAGAGCGCGTGCGCATCGAAATAGGCATCCGACCCGCGTTCTCGCCATTCCAACTTAATAAGATCTACGTTTGCGCGTAATGGCTCGAGTATAAAGCCATCGAAAAATGGCGCGACCTGCTTAATGCTGGTTTCAATTAGCCTGTAATGATCTGGATGCGTTTTCTTGAGCAGATAGAGGATTGCCGCAAGATTCGCCGCATCGGGCTCCAGGACGCGGTTGTTGTCGATCTTTCCAGGCTGTTTTACGTTAGCTGTACGGCTAGTGTCGTGGAAGTGGTAAACGCGGTAACTTGAAATGTCTTCTGCCACATAGCGCGCAACACTGTTTGTGGATTGGCGTATACCTGCTTCCTTTGCGCCGCCAATTACAAGCCCGGTTGTATAAGGTTGCGGATAATTGGCAAAGTCCTGAAATCCAGCAATTTCTCCAGAAACAAACAAACCCGCCTCTCCAAAACCAAGCTGAACGTCATATTCATTTGCGACTCTTTTTAGCTGCTCGATAAAGCGGAGTTTTAATCGAATGGCATTTGTTGCCTTTGGCCCACGATAAAAGAGATTTGCGACATTTGTTGCCGCAGAAATCTCCTGAAGACGCTCGAAGTAAATATCGTGCAAGAAACGGAATGCACTGACCAAATTCGATTTACCTACTCCATTACCACCGATGACTAAATTCAGGCGCTGCAACCTCAAAGTTTGCGCCTTGATCGAGCGAAAGCCTTCAACGGTTACGGATTCGAGTTCGCGCATGGGGGTCAAACAGTTATTAACAACATTATTATGAGGCAAGGAAGGCTCAAAGGCCGTATCAATGCTTGAAATGCCGCATCCCGGTCATCACCATCGCCATCCCATGCTCATCCGCCGCCTTGATTACTTCGTCGTCGCGCATACTTCCGCCCGGCTGGATCACCGCCCTGGCACCCGCATTGGCGATGACGTCGAGGCCGTCGCGGAACGGGAAGAAGGCGTCCGAGGCCACGACCGAACCTTTGAGCGAGAGGCCGTTGTTCTGCGCCTTGATGGCGGCGATGCGCGTTGAATCGACGCGGCTCATCTGGCCCGCGCCGACGCCAAGCGTCATGCCGTGGCGGCAGAACACGATGGCGTTGGATTTCACGAACTTGGCGACGCGAAAGGCGAATATGAGGTCGTTCATTTCGTCGCTGCCCGGCTTGCGCCTGCTCACCACTTTGAGCTGCGATACATCGAAATCGTCGGATGTCTGCACCAGCAGGCCACCGCCGACGCGTTTCATGTCGAAGCGGTTGAGATTCTTCGCGACCGAGTTGGTCAGCACGCGCACATTCTGCTTGGCGGCGAACACCTTGAGCGCGGCCTCGTCGTACGCCGGCGCGATCACCACCTCGACGAATTGCTTGGCGATGGCTTCGGCCGTCGGCGCATCGACGGTGCGGTTGAAGGCGATGATGCCGCCGAATGCCGAAGTGGGGTCGGTTTCGAAAGCGCGCCGGTAGGCGGAAAGAGTGCTTCCGGCGATCGCCACGCCGCACGGGTTGGCGTGCTTGATGATGACGCACGCGGGCACGTCGAAGGTACGGCAGCATTCCCACGCCGCATCTGCGTCGGAGATATTGTTGTATGAAAGCTCCTTGCCCTGGACCTGCTTGAACCCGGCGAGCGTGCCGGGCGCGGGAGCGGATTCGGTATAGAACGCCGCACTCTGATGCGGGTTCTCGCCGTAACGCATCAACTGCGTCTTGTGGAAAGTCAGGTTGAGCTGATCGGGGAAAGTTTGCGGTACATCGTGCGCATCGAGCGAGGTAAGGTAGTTGCTGATGGCGCCATCGTATTCGGCGGTGTGGCTGAAGGCTTTTTTGGCCAGCGCGAAACGGCGTTCGAGCGACAGCCCGCCGTTTCCCGCGCGCATCTCCGCGATGAGCGGCCGGAAGTCGGCGACATCGGTCACCACGGCGACAAAGCGGTAGTTCTTGGCGGCAGCGCGCACCATGGTAGGACCGCCGATATCGATGTTCTCGATCGCGTCCTCTAGCGTGCACTTCGCTTTCGCAATGGTCTGTACGAACGGGTAAAGGTTGACCACCACCATGTCGATGGGCGGTATGCCGTGCTCGGTCATGGCGTCGGTGTGATGCTTGAGATCGCGCCGCGCGAGGATGCCGCCATGCACTTTGGGGTGCAGGGTTTTGACGCGCCCGTCCATCATCTCGGGAAAGCCGGTGTAATGGCCGACCTCGTTGACCTTGATGCCGTTGTCGGCAAGCAGTTTCGCGGTGCCGCCCGTGGAAAGGATTTCGATATTCTGGCCGGCGAGAAAGCGTGCGAACTCGACGACGCCGGTTTTATCGGAAACGCTGATCAGGGCACGGCGGATGGGAATGAGCATGGAGGACATGTGGGTTATCGGTGATGGGTGATGAGGGATGGGTGATGGGTGATGGGTGAAGGGTGATGGGTGAAGGAAATTCTACGCTTTGCGATATTTGTAAAAAAAACAGAGTTATGGAACCTCTGAACAAGCCCTGGTTTGTCATTCCCGCGAAAGCGGGAATCCATGTATTACAAGGAAAAATGGTTCCCCGCTTTCGCGGGGATGACAAAACTTGACTTGCGCAAATTTTCCCTGGTACAAAAACCAGCGAAACTCATTGGTTGTCGTACTACGAAATACCGTGCTGCTGAAGTTTTTTTCTCAAGGTATTGCGGTTGAGACCCAGCATTTCCGCGGCCCGGGTCTGGTTGCCCTGAACTTGACTCAGCACCACTTCAAGCATGGGTTTTTCGATATTGACCAGCACCATGTCGTACACATCGATGGCTGTTTCGCCGTCGAGGTCCTTGAAGTACTGCTTCATTACCCTGCGCACGCAAGAGGAAAGCTCACTTTCGCGCACGGCGTGTTCCACAGCGTCTTTCTTGACCATAGTTCTTCTTTCAGGCGGCCAGCGCCATATTATTTTCCGAGTATTGCAGTTGTCTTGAGTGCGCGCCCAGTTCACCAAAGAAACGTCTGACCGCGGCAAGCTGCGCCTCGATCGTTTCCAGCGTGTTCATGTGCGCACGAAAAGCGGCCGAGCCCACCAGCCCTTTTGTGTACCAGGAAATATGCTTGCGTGCCACGCGCAGTCCCGTGTGCGTTCCGTAGAACGAATACAGGTCGTCAACATGCCCGAGCAATACGCGCTCGATTTCCGCGACTTCAGGTGGTGGCAGTTTCTCGCCGGTTCTCAGGAAATGGGCGATTTCACGGAATATCCACGGGCGCCCCTGCGCTGCGCGCCCGATCATGACGGCGTCGGCGCCGGTGTGGTCGAGCACGTATCTGGCCTTTTCGGGCGTCGTGATATCGCCGTTGGCGACCACGGGAATTTTCACTGTCTGTTTCACGTCGCGTATGGTGTCGTATTCGGCATCGCCCATGTACATGCATGCGCGCGTGCGCCCATGAATGGCGAGCGACTGAATGCCGCATTCCTCCGCAATTCTCGCGATAGCAAGTGCGTTCTTATTGTCCCTGTTCCAGCCGGTGCGGATTTTCAGTGTGACGGGAACAGGCACCGACTTGACCACGGCGTTCAAAATCCGCGCCACCAGCGTTTCATTTTGCAGCAGCGCCGAGCCTGCCTGCACATTGCAGATTTTCTTGGCCGGGCAGCCCATGTTGATGTCGATAATCTGCGCGCCCTTGTCGACGTTGTACTGCGCCGCTTCGGCCAGCATGGCCGGATCGGCGCCCGCGATCTGAATGACTTTCGGTTCGGCCTCGCCGTCGTGATTGCCGCGGCGGATGGTTTTTTCCGATCCCCACAGCAGCGAATTGGAAGCGACCATTTCCGAAACCGCCATGCCCGCGCCCATCAGTTTGCACAACTGGCGGAAGGGCCGGTCGGTCACGCCCGCCATGGGCGCGACGATCAGATTGTTTTTGAGTTTGAACGGGCCGATCTGCATGGGAAGGAGTCGCCAAAAAAATAATTCCCCGGCAAAGTCCGCGCGGCGCTGGCGAAAATTCAGGGGAAGGCCGCCTATTTTATACGCAGTTCGGCGCGCGTCAAAGAATTTTTTCTGTTGCCGCCTGGCGACATATGAAGTTGCATTGACATACCGGTATTGAACATGAAGAAATCGCCGAAAATCATTGTTTCATGTTGCCTCTCCAAATCCGCCGCCGCCGGGAGTCTGTATGACAAAAACATCGCCCGCCTGCATGTCGATTTCATCGGAATAGGATAACTCGATACGCTCGCCATGAGTGCGTTCGACCCAGTTGCGCCCGACCGCCCCCGCCTCTCCGCCCGCCATGCCATAAGGCGGAATGCGACGGTGGCCGGCGAGGATCGCGGCTGTCATGGGTTCGAGGAATCGGATGCGCCGCGTGGCGCCGTTGCCGCCATGCCACTGGCCTTTGCCGCCGCTGCCGGCGCGAATGGAGTGCTCTTCCACCAGCACCGGGAAGCGCCATTCGAGAATTTCCGGGTCGGTGAGGCGCGAGTTGGTCATGTGCGCCTGCACCGCGTCGCAGCCGTCGAAACCCGGCCCTGCTCCCGTGCCGCCGGAGATGGTTTCGTAATACTGATGGGTCGCGTTGCCGAAGGTGAAGTTGTTCATGGTGCCGCACGACGCCGCCATGACGCCGAGCGCGCCATACAGCGCATCGGTGATGCATTGCGACGTTTCGACATTGCCCGCGACGGTCGCCGCCGGAGGGCGCGGATTGAGCATCGAGCCGGGCGGGATGACGATCGTGAGCGGCTTGAGGCAACCCGCGTTGAGCGGAATGTCGCTATCCACCAGGGTGCGGAAAACGTAGAGCACGGCGGCGTAGGACACGGCGGATGGCGCATTGAAATTGCTCTCCAGTTGCGCGCTGGTGCCGGTGAAATCGATGGTCGCGCTGCGGCGGTCCGTACCAATAGTAATCCGCACCTTGATGATCGCGCCGTTGTCCATTTCATAGCTGAACCGGCCATCCTTGCCGTTGGGCAACAGCGCGCCGATGACGCGGCGCACCGACTCCTCGGCATTGTCCTGTACGTGCCGCATATATGCCTGCACCATGCCGAGGCCGAAGTGCGCGACCATGTTGCGCAATTCGCGCGCACCCTTTTCATTGGCGGCAATCTGCGCGCGCAGGTCGGCGATGTTCTGGTCGATGTTGCGCGCCGGATGTTTCGCCGACGCCAGGATGCCGCGCAGTTCGTCTTCGAGCATGCGTCCCGCATCTGCCGCGCCATCCACCAGCTTCACGTTGTCGAGCAGCACGCCTTCGTCGTCTATCGTCTTCGAGAACGGCGGCATCGAGCCGGGCGAGATCCCGCCGATGTCGGCGTGATGGCCGCGCGAACCCACGTAGAAAAGTATCTCGCCGCCTGCCGCATCGAACACCGGCGTCACCACCGTCACGTCGGGAAGATGCGTGCCGCCGTTGTAGGGATCGTTCAGCACATACACGTCGCCGGCCTTCATGCGCCCGGCGTTCCTGCGCACCACGGTCTTGATGCTTTCGCCCATGGAGCCGAGATGCACCGGCATGTGCGGCGCATTGGCGATGAGGTTGCCCGCGGCGTCGAACAGCGCGCACGAAAAATCGAGACGCTCCTTGATGTTGACCGAGTAGGCGGTGTTAGCCAGCCTGAGGCCCATCTGCTCGGCGATCGACATGAAGAGATTGTTGAACACTTCGAGCATGACCGGATCGGCCGTCGTCCCAGGCACATATTGCACATCGCGCGCCACCACGCGCGTCAGCACAAGATGGTTGAGCAGCGTCACTTCGGCGCGCCACCCAGGCTCGACGACCGTGGTGGCGTTCTGCTCGGCGATGATCGCGGGGCCGTCGATCTTCTGCCCGATGGCAAGCTGTTCGCGCAGGTACACCGGCGCGCGATGCGATTTTCCGCCGCTGACCATGCGCGCGTGTTCGATGGGTTCGGCTGCCTGGAACGGCGCACCATTCGCAGGCGCGTGCTCCGCCGCTACCTCCGTCTTTCCCATGGCCTCGACCGAGACCGCTTCCGCGATCAGCGTGCGGCCCGGCATGAGAAAGCTGAAGCGCTTTTTGTAAGCGGACTCGAATTCACCGCGCATGGCATCGAGCGCGGCGAACTCGATCATGAGCGCCGAGTCGGTGCCGTCATAGCGCAGGTGCACGCGGCGGCGAACGGCGATGCGAGCGGCGGGTACGCCTTGCGCACGCACTTCGTCGCCAGCGAGTTTTGCCAAGGATGCCAGTTCGTTTTCCAGTTGCGGCACGGCGCTGGCGCCGAGCGCAATTTCAACAGCCTTCTCGCGCATCGCCGTAATGTCGGCGAGCCCCATGCCGTAAGCCGACAGCACGCCGGCCAGCGGGTGGATGTAAATGCGCGACATGCCGAGTTCATCGGCCACCAGGCAGGCATGCTGGCCGCCCGCGCCGCCAAAGCTCGCCAGCGTGTATTCGGTCACGTCGTGACCGCGCTGCACGGAAATGAATTTGATGGCGTTGGCCATGTTGGCGACGGCAATGCGAATGAAGCCTTCGGCGACGCCTTCTGGTGTGTGCGGCTTTCCCGTTGCGCTTTCAATCTGTGCGGCAAGCGCGGTAAATTTTTCGCGCACCGCCGCCGCGTCGAGCGGCTGATCGGCATTCGCGCCGAACACCGCAGGAAAATACCGCGGCTGGATTTTGCCCAGCATGACATTGCAGTCCGTCACCGTAAGCGGGCCACCGCGCCGGTAACATGCCGGCCCCGGATTGGCGCCCGCCGAATCGGGGCCGACGCGAAAACGCTGCCCGTCGAAATGCAGGATCGAGCCGCCGCCCGCGGCGATGGTGTGGATCGCCATCATCGGCGCGCGTATGCGCACACCGGCGATCAGAGTGTCGAATTCGCGTTCGAGCTCGCCGGCGTAGTGCGAGACATCGGTAGAGGTGCCGCCCATGTCAAAGCCTATCACCCGAACCGCATGCGGCGCGTCTGCGGCGGCCGCTGCGTCGCCCGCTCCTCGCTGTACCGGATCACGTACTATCTCGTCGCGGACTCCTGGCTGCCTTGCATCCATCGCCGCATGCGGTTCGGGCGTGCATACGGGTAATCCGGACCAGGCCATTTCGGCAGTGCGCACCATGCCGACTATTCCGCCCGCCGGGCCGGAGAGAATCGAGTCCTTCCCCTGAAAGCGCTGCGCATCGGCGAGGCCGCCATTGCTTTGCATGAACATCACGCGCGCCGCCGGCAGCTCGCCCGCCACCTGATCGACATAGCGGCGCAGAATAGGCGACAGGTAGGCATCGACCACGGTGGTATCGCCGCGCGACACCAGTTTCATGAGCGGACTGACTTCGTGCGAGGTGGATATCTGCGTGAATCCGCTTTCACGCGCCAGCCCGGCAACGCGTTTCTCGTGCTGGTGGTAACGGTAGCCGTGCATGAAAACGATGGCGATCGAGCGGTAGCCTTCCTCGAAAGCAGCCGCGAGGTCTGCCCGCGCTTGCGGCTCATCGAGCGGGACAATCATCTCGCCGCGTGCGCCGATACGCTCCATGACCTCGACCGCTTTCGTGTAAAGCAGTTCGGGCAGCTTGATATGCCGGTCGAAAATGCGCGGCCGGTTCTGGTAGGCGATGCGCAATGCGTCGCGGAATCCGCGCGTGACGAACAGCACGGTGCGCTCGCCCTTGCGCTCAAGCAGCGCGTTGGTGGCGACCGTGGTGCCCATCTTCACCGCTTCGATGCGCTCGACCGGGATGGGCGCATCCTTCCCCACACCCAGCAGATGACGGATGCCTGCCAGCGCCGCGTCGCGGTACTGTTCCGGATTATCCGAAAGCAGTTTGTGCGTGACCAGCGTGCCATCGGGCTGTTTCGCCACGATGTCGGTGAAGGTGCCGCCGCGGTCGATCCAGAACTGCCATTTTCCCGGCACATCTTGCGGGGACAGAGTTGCGCTCTCCATTAGTTTTTTCCGAAGACCAAAAGTCGATTAACATTACGGTATCTCTGAATAAGGCCAACCTGATCCAGGGAATCTCTGAACAAGTGTCATCCCCGCGAAAGCGGGGACCCATTCTTCCTTATAAAACATGGATTCCCGCTTTCGCGGGAATGACAACTCAGGACTTGTTCAGAGGTTCCCAAGACAACGTTCAGAGCGCATTTGTCATTCGCATTCTAGCCCAGGGGGAATCATGAATCGTCTGCTTATCGCTGTTGCCATGCTCGCATTGTCATCCACCGGCGCCATTGCCCAAACCAAATGGGATATGCCCACGCCCTATCCCGCTACCAACTTCCATATCGAGAACATCGCGCAGTTCGCCGCCGACATCGACAAGGCCACCGCGGGCAAACTCAAGATCACCGTGCATGCCAACGGTTCGCTGTTCAAGGGCCCGGAAATCAAACGCTCGGTGCAGGGCGGGCAGGCGCAGATCGGCGAGGTGCTGCTCTCCTCGCTGGAAAATGAAGATCCGGTATTCGGCGTTGACAGCGTGCCGTTTCTGGCCACCAGCTATGCCGACTCGATGAAGCTGTGGAAAGCCTCGCGCGCTGCAGTCGAGGCGCGTTTCGCCAGGCAGGGCATGAAGGTGTTATATGCCGTCGCGTGGCCGCCGCAAGGGATCTATTCAGTGAAAGCGCTCGCTTCAGCCGCCGACCTGAAGGGCTCGAAGTGGCGCGCCTACAACCCGGCCACCTCGCGCATCGCCGAACTGGTGGGCGCGCAGCCGGTGACCATCCAGGCCGCGGAACTCGCCCAGGCTGCCGCAACGGGCGCGGTGCAATCGCTCATGACTTCGGGCGCCACCGGCGTGGACTCCAAACTCTACGAGAGCATCAAGTTCTTTTACGACACTCAGGCGTGGCTTCCCAAGAATATTGTGTTCGTGAATCAGAAGTCCTTTGACGCACTCGACAAGGCGGAACAGAGCGCGGTACTGCAAGCTGCCTCGGACGCTGAAGCGCGCGGTTACAAAACGAGCGAGGAAAAAACCAAAGGCTATCTGGACACGCTCGCCAAGAACGGCATGAAAGTCGAAAAGCCTTCCGCACAGTTGGCCGCGGATATGAAAAAAGTGGGCGACACTCTGGTTACCGAATGGCTCGCCAAGGCGGGGGCAGATGGCAAGGCTATCGTTGACGCATTCAGGAAGTGATCGGTGCGGACTGAAATGTAGTTTAGTTTGCTATGCCAACTCCGTGCCCAAAATGCAAAACTACTTTGCCCTGGCTCAAAATGAAGGGGGCATTCTTATGCCCTTCGTGCGGCGCGCCACTGAAAGCGCGAACTTTCATCCCTTGGATTGTAACTATCGTTCTGTGGTCCTTAGCTGACATTCCGATTCGTGCAGCTATGCAACCGTACGATGATGCTACGTGGTTCTGGGTTGTGCTTGCGCGTTCGCTAATCAGCTTCGGAATTGGCTGTCTAATTGGCTTCATTGTCGTTGGATCTTTCAGTTCAGTATCTCTCACCTCCAATGAAAATGAACCACCGGCAATCTATTGACGTTCTCATAATTCATGACACCGTTTCCCTCCCCAAGCGGGAGAGGGGTGTAGCAGGGAATTCGCGCAGCATGCTGCGCGCCTGCGAAACGATCGCCCGATGCAGCGGGCGACGCGCCCTGCAAGGGGCCGACAGGCCGGGAGAGGGGAAACAATGTCATGAATTATGAAAACATCAATAAGTCAAATATTCGGCACGCACTTATAAGCAAAAGGTGCCGATTTTTTTCTTGTATTGAGTAATGCGAAAACTTCTCGACACCCTGTACAACGCCGCTGCCTGGGCCGCGGCGTTTTTCATGATCGGAATCCTGCTCATGGTGCTGGCAAGCGTTGCCGGCCGCCAGTTCGGCTTTTATCTGCGCGGCAGCGATGCCTATGCCGGTTACTGCATGGTGGCGGCGAGTTTTCTCGCGCTGGCGCATACGCTCAGGCGCGGCGAGCATATCCGCGTCACGTTGTTTCTCGAACGTTTTGGCGCAAAGGTAAGACACCGTCTGGAACTCTGGTGCCATGCGGTGGCGACGGTCTTTACCGCTGTACTCGCCTTCTATAGCGTGCGTCTGGCGTACCAGTCGTTCATCTTCAACGATATTTCGCAGGGCAACGATGCCACGCCGCTGTGGATTCCGCAGATCGGCATGGCGCTGGGTGCGGTCATTCTGTTCATCGCCATCGTCGATGATTTCGTGCTGCATCTGCACGGCAGATACAAACCGCATCCGCAGGCTGCCGAAGAATTGAAACTGATCGAGTAACGATGGATCTTCTGGTCGCCGCACTGCTTATCGTATTGCTGTTCCTGCTGCTCGGATCGGGCGTGTGGATAGGCATTTCGCTACTGGGGGTGGCGTGGATCGGCATGGAGCTTTTCACCATCCGCCCGGTGGGCGACAGCATGGCAGTAACCGTGTGGGGATCGCTTTCGTCGTGGACGCTCACCGCGCTGCCGCTGTTCGTGTGGATGGGCGAAATCCTGTTTCGCACCCGGCTTTCGCAAGACATGTTCAAGGGCCTGGCGCCGTGGCTCAACCGCATCCCCGGTCGCCTGCTGCATACCAACATCATCGGCTGCACCATTTTCGCGGCGGTGTCGGGTTCGAGCGCCGCAA
>Ga0315281_10002245_pt1 | contig 28690 bp, 27 predicted proteins | sample YL17G07_0_MG_FD_204540 | JGI IMG/M metagenome (GOLD analysis project Ga0315281, IMG submission 204540) | Sediment microbial communities from Yellowstone Lake, YNP, Wyoming, USA - YL17G07_0 | ecosystem: Environmental > Aquatic > Freshwater > Lake > Sediment | place: USA: Wyoming | collected...
CAAATGCTGGCGTAATCAGCACGTCTTATGCGACAGGATCAGTCACTGCTACAAATATTCTAAATTTCTTCTACCTTGGTGGGCTCGTTGGCGCAAGTGCTTCTGGCATTGCGACAAACTCGTATTGGGATACTCAAACGACCGGACAGCTAACGAGTTCCGGTGGCGGTACGGGATTAACGACAGCGCAACTGAAGGCGGGATTACCTAACGGGTTCGATCCGACGGTGTGGGGAATAAGCGCGACAATCAATAACGGCTATCCCTACTTGCTATGGCAGACGGCTAGCACACCTACACCTCCGCCACCGACAATTTTGCAGCCGCCATCAAGTCAGTTGAGCTTGCCAGTGAACACATCGCTGTTCGGAACCGGACAAATCCAGGGCTTCACGCAGCCAATCAGTTGGCAGATAGCTGGATCAACGCCGCCGGTTATTCTGCCTTCCTATACGCCGCCCACACCACCTCAATCGCAGCCCACTGTTTCTGGTTCACCATTGACGACCGGGAGCATTGGCTCATTGCCAACGACAAGTTCATTCGCACCCATGTTGGTGGAAATAAAAAATGCAATGGGCAGCCAGACCCACCTTATTGATGAAGCGCTTTTTAACCGGGTCGTATCTGCAATCGGTCTTAATACGAAATACTCATCCGACGGCGGCTACATATATCCGCCCAATTATTCCCAGTATCAGCATGAGTGTGTGGCCCTTGTTTTAGCTCTACGTCCAGACCTTCGCTCTCCAAACTCCAGCAGTTCTGCGACAGATTTTTGGACGCCAGGCTCCCAAGTAGATTTAAATGGCAAGCCGAACCCGGCCCTCCAACCTGGCATGGCGATAGCTACATTCACCAGCGGTGGCAGTAAAGGAACCTATCCGGCAGATGGCATAATGCCTGATGGTACAATTGCGCATACGGCCATATTTTTGGGCTATGGCTACGATGCTAAGGGTAACCTTGGCATGTACATTCTCGATCAATACACCGCACATCCCGGTATCGTCGCGCGGCCCGCGGAAATTCGGTTCGATGTCTTCAATACAACGACTGCTGCGGAGTATTACGTCGTCGTTCCAAAATCTGGTCCATAGCGACTAGCCTATCCAACTACTTCACAGCCTGACCCTCTAAGTATTTGTGATTTTTGTCCTGAGAGTCAAACCAACATCGCGGCCCGCATTGTTGAAGAGGATATACAACAGAAAATGTAGCTGGATCGGCGTCTGATATTAGATAACCGAGCCAATAGACATGATTCTTATCTTTCGCGAACGCCTCGTGGCCTAAGATGGGCGTGAAGGTTTGTGGATCAGCATCAACAATTTCGTGCGGCTCAGGCCCTTCTTCACCTTCTATGATCCAATAAATGTGACTGCTGTCTTTTCCGTAATAATTGTCCAGCGCCTCAAACGTTTGAGGATCAGCATCAGAAAGAAAATATCCGCTGACGTACACTTTTGGCAAGCCTCCGACGCAAAGAACAAACTTAGAGTCACACACTGAGATTGGGGCCAATAATTGCTCGGTGGTGCTTGCGACAATAGTCTTATGTTTAATGATAGAAGTGCTCTGTGCGAGATGAAGAAGGCCGAGCGTGCCAGCAATGATTGAATTGATGAGAAGCAGTAGGGCGACAATGACCGTTTGTAAAAACGCCATACCCTCTTATTGTACACCATGAAATTCTGATGATACTCCACAGTGCCTGACCTGGGAAAAAGAAAGCACTACATACTGATGTCAGTGGCGAGGCTTAAGTTTTTAGCGCAGGAATCTGCCGAACTCGGAAGTTCAAAGAGCTATTATCTTACACGACGACGCTCGGTCTCCTCGGCCTCCGTGATCTCGCGGCAGATAATCTTGCGGTTGAGTAGGAGCGGCAGACGCCCCCTTATTCTCATGGCATGTCGATACAAAACGGCTCATATCCTACCCGAATCCACGGCTTGGTAAGAATGTGCGAGGTCGGCGCGGGAGCTTTCTCGAAATCGCCCAGGCTGCTCATCGTCTTGAACAGAAACAGCCTGCTTTTTCCCTCATGCGCGATTTCTTTCACGAGCGACATGATGTTCGCCATGTGGGGCTCGTTGGTCGTGACGGTTAAGACGAGGAGGTTAGGAAGACCAAGGTGCAACTTGTGAATGCTTTGAGCGGAGATTTGCCGGTACCCTAGAATTTTTCTCAGATAGCTTGTCTGGTCCAAGTCCGAGCGCGTGACAGGCTGTGTGTTCCTATCCGCTTCGAGCGCAAAGAAGCGATATGCCCTCGATCCGTCGCGCGCGTACTCCAAGCCGAATAGCCCATCTGGCACTATCTTAATGTCCGCGCGTTTCATCGCCCCGGTACGTGAGAATGTGTGCGAGATCGAGACCGGCATTGCGAACGGATTATCGAGCTGGCGTGTTCTCTCCGGTGCTTTCGCAATGATCTCCTGCCATGAAATGAAGCGCAGGCTCAGGTTCTGCCTAACCCCAAGCTCAATCGATGCCATGCAATCACAAATCATGAGTTCGTGCGCAAACTGCCGATACGCGCCCATGCGGCCCTTTTTGAGAAGCGGGCTATCGCTGTGAATTAGGCCGCGTTCGCGGAGCACTTGCTCGCCTCGGTCGTCCAGTTCATGGACGACGGGCATGTAGCGGCAGTTCGCAAACTGCCATTGTTGCTCCGGCCGATTGATATACCGACCGTCGTGGTACAGGTGCCCGAGCCGCTCCTTGAAGCGGGTCACCGAATTGCCTCCAAGAAAGGCGTACATAAAATTTGACCGGAGGAAGTGATAGCGATTGAGCAGTTCGAATAGCTCGATGTCACGCTCGGTCAACTCTATGCGCTTGTCGCTGCTGATCCGGCGCATGCGGGAGCGGCGCTTGGTTGTTTGCATGATCCGGCTAGATGACTCGATACTTGGAACGTTTAGGTAATTTCATCCGTGGTGTCCTCGTTGAAGAGGACACGGGAAGTAGAAGCAAAAACGTTCGCCGTAACCGTTCGGTATGTTCTGCGGTTCACATGGTTGAATGCGAATGTTTCGCTATGTGGCGCGCATCAACTTTTGTTGCATGAGATGAAGAAGCGAGCCCCAATCTGCTAAAGGTTGATCACTCCATCCCGTCCACTAATCTTTTAATTTCGTCGTCGTAACTTTGCGCGAGTTCGCACGACACTCTCGTATAATTGCGGTATAGTATTCAGTACACCCCCAAAAGGAAAACCTCGTGAGAACTCCGTCTTGGAGTGGGTTTACTCACGAGGTTTACCTTCCAAGGCGGTGTTTTATTCGACACTAAAAACCTCGTGTGTCCCGCATAATTGACCGCGGACATTTCCGCAACGTGCGCGCGCGTAGTGCGCGCTGGGCATGGCGCTACCGAATTCTTGTCGCGCTACTTTTCGTCATTGTCGTATTCGCGAACGAATTCGCAAATCCGCCGCTCGCGCGGTCAATGTCCAGTAGTATGTCGGCGAGGTTAAACCTCGCCGACGCGAGTACTATGATGATAGTAAGATAGAATGAGTAATCGTATGCATTGGATGAAGAAGAAAAAATTATTGTTGCTCGTACTGATATTTTCTCCCGTTCTTTTTTCTTTGCCGAGTCGCGCTGATGCAGGGGGGATGCCTATCCGCAGTTCCGCGCGATTCATCTCGGGCAACAGCGATAGTTTGAGCCGTACGCCGGGAGTTGCTGGAGACTTGCAGAAATGGACCTACAGCGCTTGGATAAAACGAGGGACTTTTGCCACTGACCAATATTTACTTGAGGCACGTTCAGACGACAATAATCGAACTATCATTTCTTTCTTGGCCACCTCAGACAAACTTCGCGTTACAAACCTTACAGCCGGTTCCTTTACCATGGTAAAAGATACCTCTGCTGTATATCGCGACCCTACAAAATGGATGCATGTGGTCGTTGCTGTAGACACAACCCAAGCTATTGCCGCAAATCGAAATCGAATTTACATAGATGGGCAAGAAGTTACTTCTTTTTCTACTAATACCGATGTGCCGCAAAACGCGAACCTCTGGGTGGACAGTACTGTTCTCCACAGTATGGGTAGATGGGGTGGTGGGGGTGCATATTTCGACGGCTATATGTCCGACGTATACTTCATCGACGGGCAGGCGCTTGCTCCCACCTCGTTCGGCACCACCGACTCCAACGGCTACTGGCGGCCTGCCGCATACACCGGCACCTACGGCACCAACGGCTTCCATCTTACCTTCGGCAACAGCTCGGCGCTCGGCACCGACACGTCGGGTAACGGCAACACGTGGACGGTCAACAATCTCGCCGCAACCGATTGGGTCCCCGACTCGCCGACCAACAACTTCGCGACATTGAGCCCAATAGACCCTGATTTAAATGGATGGAATGGTTCCGTTGGACTCCCTACACTATCCAACGGCAACCTCAAAGCCACTGGCATTAATAGTAGTTACCGTACGGCAAAAGCAACCTTTGGAATCCCTAACTCCGGCAAGTGGTATTTTGAGACAACAATCAATCTGGACGCCGCGGGCACTGGAAATTTTGCTCTCGGCATCATTGATGGCGGCTTCGGCAGCTCTGCGAGTGCACAATCGTGGGTACACACCTCCGGCTTTTCGTTGATTGGGAGCAGTGGTTGTTCTGGCACGGTCGGCACGACGTACACCACGAATGATATCTTGGGATTTGCCTGGGACAGAGATACAAATTCTGCCACCTTTTTCAAGAACGGCTCCCAAGTGTACACATGTACCACGGTTGGATACGGTACGGGGACTCTTTACCCATACTACTTTGGCGGAAGCTCGCAGGCACCCATCGCGACATTCAACTACGGCCAAGGGGGGCAGGGCGGGCTCACGTACGACTCCGCGTCGGGCGGGTACTTCGCATACACGCCGCCCGCGGGCTACAAGGCGCTCTCGACCGCCAATTTGCCCGCGCCGACGATTGCGGTGCCGAAGAATTATTTCAATGCGGTTACGTACGGCGGAAATGGTGCGACAAGGACAGTCAATGATGCTGCAAAAGTTACCTATTTAACCGCAGACACTAGTTGGACGGTGCCCAGCGACTGGAATTCGTCGAACAATACCATCGAAGTTATCGGCGGCGGCGGCGGCGGTTCGACCGTTAGTGGGGTTACCGCTGGCTCTGGTGGTGGTGGCGGCGCGTATGCGAAAATCTCGAACCTGACGCTTACCCCCGGTTCTACCGTTGCATATGCGGTCGGCTCGGGCGGAGGTACGGCGACAGCCGGAGGAGACTCATACTTCTGCAACTCGACATCGAACTGCGCTTCGCTTGCAGGAAGCGCCGTCCAAGTAGGCGCGCAAGGCGGCGGTGGCGGCAATGGTGGCGCAATCGGTGGCACAGGAGGTTCAACGGTCGTGGGAACTGTCACACATTCAGGCGGCGCGGGAGGAACAGGTAACGCCGCAGGCGGTGGCGGTGGCGGCGCGGCTGGCTCAACAGGTAACGGTGCTACTGGTGGATCTGCCTGCGGTCCCACATCAGGCTCAGGAGGCGGCGGCGCGGACGGCGGAACTTCGCCAACGGCATGTTCAGCACCAGCAGCAGGCGTGGGAGCGAATGGCGGAGGTTCGGGCGGCACTGGCGGCGTTACAGGCGCTGGCAACGCAGGCGGTACCGGTACGGAATGGGATTCGGCACATGGCTCGGGCGGTGGCGGTGGCGGTTCGGGTGGTAACGGCGGGACCGGCGGATCAGGAGGAACCGGCGGCTCATACGGCGGTGGTGGTGGTGGTGGCACTACGAGCGGCAGTAGCAGTGGCGCTCCAGGCATTATCGTCGTCACGTACACTCCTTCTGGTTTTGGTTTCCAACCCGACCTCGTGTGGCTCAAGGATAGGACAGCGGCGAATGCACACGGCATTTTTGATAGTTCGCGCACAGCGACAAAGTATCTTTCTTCAAACTCGACCGCCGCGGAAACGACTGATGCCACTTCGCTCACGTCATTCGATGCAAACGGGTTTTCTCTCGGTGCGCAGGCACTCTTCAACACCAATGGAAACAATTACATTTCGTGGCTCTGGAAAAAAGTGCCCACGACCGACGGGGTGGATATTGTCACCTACACGGGCGACAACACGGCCAACAAAAATATTTCGCACTCGCTCGGCGGCACGCCCGACATGGTCATCGTCAAGCGTCGGGATTCTACCAGTGATTGGTGGGTGTGGACCTCAGCAATGCAAAATGCGACAACCTATGCGCTGCTTGACTCGACCGCGGCGACCTCAACAACAAACTCACCATGGGGCACGGGCAACTTCTCTTCTACGCAATTCATGGTTACTAATAACGCTACCAACAACGCCAACGCTTCAAGCGCCACCTACGTCGCCTATCTTTTCAAGGGCATCGACGGGTTCTCGAAGTTCGGCACCTACATGGGCAACAGCTCCACCGATGGGCCGTTCGTTTACACCGGCTTCAAGCCGCGGTTCATCCTGATGAAAGAAACTACCCCAGAAACCACCAACTGGGCGATGTACGATACCGTCCGTGATCCATTCAATCCTGCAAAAAGCGTAGTGTATCCAAACGCAAACGCGCTTGAAGATATAAGCACTCCCACATTGGACATCCTTTCCAACGGCTTCAAATTAAGATTTAGCGGGACCGGTTGGATGAACACCTCCGGCGGCACCTACATCTACGCCGCGTTTGCGGATGTTCCTTTCTACTATTCCGCTCAGCCGGCGACCATTACCGTATCCACCTCCGCGCGCGTTGTGCGGCTCAAAGGTTTCCGTGCGCACGGCATGCGCGTGCGATAAGTATGAAAAAGGCCACTATCATTGTTTCAATAATTCTCGCGGTACTCTTGGCCCTCGCGGCATTTCTCCTCATCACCAAAAAGTTGGACTTCGTAAGTCCAACTTCTTTCGCAAGGTCGGACCTTGCGACGAACGACACATCCGTAGTCCCGCCGCCCCTTGCCGTGGACACGTCGGCAACGCGGGGCGTGGGAGAGGGCAAGCGCAAGTACAGCAATGCGAATTTCCGCTTTTCTCTTTTGTATCCGGAAAATTTGGTCGCAAAGGAGTACACCGAGCAGGGAGGGGCGCTCGCCGTAACGTTTGAAGACCCACACACTTACGACGGTTTCCAAATATATGTCACGCCGTACGCGCAAGACTACATTACTCCGCAGCGTTTTAAATCAGACGAGCCGTCGGGGGTGATACGCGAGCAGACCGACGCGATGGTGGGTGGCGTGCGGGCGACGACGTTTTTCGGCAAGAACGCTCTCATGGATGACACGCGCGAGGTGTGGTTCGTCCACAGCGGCAACCTTTTTGAAGTAACGACGTATAAGGACCTGGACGTCTGGCTCGGAGACATCATGCAGACGTGGCAATTCCTGTAACGTAGCCGTCATCGCGCAAATACACCGTCGGGCATAACGGTCACTGCGCTGAATGGCCTCGATGGCATACCGTCAATCATGAGCTTGAGATAAATGCGGTAGTTGGGGAGCTGCATTAGGTCTATCTGCTCGAAGCGCTCCACAAACTCGCGTTCAAGATACGGTGCGTCTTCAGCCCCGATACGGAACGAAATAACGGTGGCAGCATTGCCCAATACCGCGTGTCGGATGTCGGGCTCAAGCTGATGCAGGTATTGATGAGCGACGGTAAATCCTACGCGGTACTTCCGCAGCTCGGAGAGCATGTTTGCGACGGCAAGCGTGGTGAAGCTCTGGAATTCGTCGACGTAGACAAAGAAATTACGCCGCTTCTCCACCGGCATATCGGCACGGGTGTATGCCGCAAGGCCGATAGTCGTAACGAGAAGTCCACCGAGGAGCGATGAGCTGTCCTCTCCGATCCGACCCTTGGCAAGGTTTACGAGCAGCACCTTGCCTTCATCCATAATCTGGCGAATGTGAATATCGATCGGGGGCGCGGTAAGGATGCGGTTGAGCAGCGGATCGGCAAGGAATGCGCCCACCTTGTTTTGGATCGGCGCCGTACCATCGGCGCGGTACCCGAACGAGAAGCGTTCGTACTCTTTTTCCAGGAATGTTTTGACGGTCTCGTTTTTGAGCGATTTAGCGATCTCCTTCCGAAACTTCTGGTCGGAGAGGACACGCAGCACGTCGTGCAGCGTCGCGTTCGGCTGCTCCAAGAGCGCCATGAGGACGTTGCGAAGGATATGTTCCATCCGCACGCCCCAAGCCTCGGGCCACATCTTCTTAAACACCTCCATCATCCCAGAGGCCGCAAGCGCGATGCGATCTTCACGAACGTGACGCAACGGATTGTACCCGTATGGCTGTGATGGATCGGCAGCGTTGAGATAAATTACGTCCGATTGTCGTGATTTTGGAATGCGCGCGGCGATGCGCTCGACAAGATCGCCGTGTGGGTCAACGAGAGCAAATCCGTTACCGCGCTCCAAATCCCGGAGCGCCATTGTTTCCAGCAAGGTCGATTTGCCGGTTCCTGTTTTTCCAATGATGTAGACGTGTGCGAAGCGATCCTCGTCCTTGATTCCGAAAAGCCTATGGTCATTACGAAAATCGACGCGGGCAAAATGCGTAACCTGGTCGGTGGGCATACGATGGAAACATCTTCTCCCTGCCCACGCTGATCCGAGAGAGGGGAGAAAGTGCCAATTGGGTCGTTTGACAAGCCATTCCGTATTCCTATTGCAGCATCGGAGTTCTTGATTCCTAGTTCATGGTTTATTCTCATTTGAGAATGAGCCCAGATACGCTGCTGACCTACCCCTACGTAATCTTCCGTCTGGGATGCCGATACTGCCGACGCTTTGGGACGTACCAGCGTCTCGCTGTGAAGTTTTGGTGCGAAGCCAGAACCGAAGACGTGATGCTGCGGCTGGCGGCCGACTGTCCACACTGGAAACGAAACAGGCGGTGGCCGGAAGGGTGCGGCGTCTATCTTCCTGATCTGGAGCCACCTCGCCGGCCGCCCGATGATCCGGCCGCGAGGATATTGCGGCTGGTGAAGTAGTCCGTGCACAAGGCGGCGTTTTCAGAGCTGAGTCTGGACTCGTTTTAACACTACACGCGAACGTGAAGGTCTAACTCTGCGCCGCGCTGCGCATCGCGGCAGCACGTAGCATTTCACTCGTTACGGTGATCGTGTGGTCCATTCATGCCAGCTACGGCGGCATGGAATGGTACATCGTCATCAAGACGATCAACGGCCATCGTTATCGCTACCGTCAGAAGACATGGCGAGAGGGGAAGCGCGTTCGCACGCGCAGTGAATACATCGGGCCTGCGGATGAAGCCGAACCGACGCATCCAAACCCGAAAAGCACGGCCTCAACGCAATCGCTTCCGAGGCAAATAGGAAGGCGCGTCAAAGAATCTCTCCGAGAGCTTATGGGAAGGCGCAGCGCGGATTGGGACCACGCATGGAGTGCAGATCGCCGTGGCCCAAGCTTGGTCAAAAAAGACAGGCGAATCGAAAAGATGCTCCACGATCTCGAAGTGAAATGGACCCACTCGACGCGGGGAGCCTTTTATAGCGCAAGTAAGGACATCGTGAACATTCCACCCCTGCGGTGTTTCGAAAACAAGGAGCGGCAGACTGCGACACAGGCGTACTACGTGGTGCTATTCCACGAACTGGTCCATTGGACACTCCATGATTCTCGACTAAACCGACGAGCAGGGATTTTCGGTAATGCGTACGCAAAGGAGGAACTCGTGGCTGAGCTTGGTGCGGTCGCGCTCATGCGCCACTTTGGTCTTGCACTCGGTGACACGGCGCGCCACGCGAAATATTTTCAAATTTGGCTCGGACGAACAGACGACAGAGAAAGGTCGTTGGCTCACGCGAAAAAGGAAGCCGCACGCGCAGTGCGGTACATCCTCGACCATGGTAACATCAACCAATGAACAAGCTGCCCGAACACGTTGAATCACAATTGCACCGGTTGATCGAAGAAGGACTGCCGGTGGATCAGATTGCCTTTATGATGCGATTGAGCCGCGAAACGGTCGAGTCCGAAATCGAGCGATTTAACACTACAAAAAAGGAGCTGCCCGCGAAGAAGCGCTGATGGTTGGCGTTAGGAATCAGCGGGCACGACGGGAACGAGCGCCCGATCGCAGTCCGACCGACGACTCGCGCGCGACAAATTTCATGATCGGCAAAAGTTCCAGAATCGCGAATTTGGGATTTTCGGAATCGAAAATTCGCGTAGCAAAGTTCTTGTAAGGAAAGATTGTCTTGAGCAACTCTACCCGTGGAGAACTTCGCAGAAACCCATATCTCCTGCGTCTTCTATGCTTCTCTCGTATTATGCCTCCTCCTCTATGAAGAGATGGTCCCTACTGCACGGACGACAGTCCCGTTGCTAGTAGGTGTATCTCGAACTGAGGTGGAACAATGAACATGGTCTTGTCGGGCGGCCTATAAGGCCGACGAAATCGGAGGAAGTCGGGGTTGGAAACGTCCCCAGTAGCCCATCGAAACATATTGAACGAACGAACGAATTTCATATGGTGGGCCGGATACAGCATGGGGATACAGTATGCAGGCTCGTATCGCCACTCGTTTGATCGATGGAAATGCTTGCATCAAGGTTTCCGCAGATGAAATAAATTTGTACGGAAACGCAGTCGGCATCCAAAAGCATGGCTTCCTCAAGGCTGGTGTTGATCAGCTTTACTGGCAAAACGCGACGCGCGCCACGCTCGGCCAGTGGCTACATTATGTTTACCGAATGAGCCACGAAGCCGCGCGATGTCCTGACATATCGCCCCAGGGCTGCCCCCGCGAACTCAATATCATGTGAGACGATGACCCACAAAGGTGATCGAGCTTTTAGACCTTCCAGCCGTGTTCTCCACGGCAAGCAGTGACGGTGTCGTGCATGACGCTGTCCCCTTTGACCACTTCTTGCTGGACTGTCCGGCACAGCCTCCCGTCCGCATCCCGGTTGGAGCTGGACACCTCGACCGTTCCGCGCACACCCGTCCGGCGGTTTGAGAATCTCTGGGCTTTACCGGACGAAAACGCCGCCTGCGTAGCTCGTGCCAGCGCGAGCCGATCCTGCTCGTCGAGTGCCGCCCCGATTTGGCTTCCGATGAATCCGCCGATGGCGGCGCCTGCTATGCCACCAATGACGCTATCCGCTCCGCCGCGGCCGATGAAAGAACCGATGACCCCGCCGAGAAGGGCACCACCGAAAAATCCTTCCCCCTCCTTCGGCCCCATTTGGGCGTTCGCCATACTGTTGCCGTTCGCCAAGATGCCAACGATAAATACGCTAGATATTGCAACGCGCGTTAGTCTATTCCGCTTCACGAGAGTGATGTGCATGACTTTCCCCTTCAAAACGATGAGCGCTATCCGCATCCCATCGCGCGACAATTCCATTCACTGAACCTCTTCCGTTCAATGAACCCCTACAACCGTTAGTGTATTGTCAAATCTAACTGCCCGCAATCGCTTGTTTTCACCCGCCTTTGCGTCACGGACAAAATGAATCGATTGCTATCAACGTGCGCTTTTTACCGCTTCTAAAAGGCTCTTGGCCAACCTGTCCGCGGCATCTACATCGGCGTCACCGGCGTGGATACTGAATACTTGGAAGGCAGTATCGACCGGAGACACGAGAATGAAATGCTGCGTAAGTGGACTTCCATCGCTTCGGCATCGCAGCTGGCGGTACGCGATATCGTCGCTACGATCCGTAGAGATATCCGTCTCGGGTGCATTACGTTCGGCAGAGCACGCTTTCTCAATGTTGGTAATGATCGCATCGGCAAGTTGGTTACTCGTCGTCAGGTTGCTGTCGAGTTCATTAAGGTCAAACAGATTCAATTTTCCAATAACAGGACCAGCTGTCCAAACTAGGTGATCGCTGCTGTCCGTTTCCAACATGGTCGTCATTTCAACCTGGGCGAAAGAATCGCCGCGCATGATCATTTGAGCAAAGAGATAAGCTTCGACGCGCTTGCTGCAATTCGGGTCATTGGCTAGCGATGTCTGGCATAAAGGTCGACGAGTGGCGAGATCAAGGGCGACAAGGCGCCATCTGCCAAGTCGTGATACCTCACTGACATGAACTACCCTGTCATTAATCCTGCCTTCGAATGAAATGACCTGTACGAGCGGACATTCAGTCTGCACCGCCGCTCGGATTCTTCCTATCATCCGCTGAAAATCGACGGGATCGCCTTTGAAGGCGGTACTCTTTGCTGCACCTAGGCGAATCGCAACATCTGTTCCGCACCAGGATGCACCGCCTACTGCCGCAAATTCGATGCCCAGCTCGCTCGATCGACCGCGGATAGAACCTTCAGTCACAGGAGCAGAGATTCTTGGTATTATACTTTTTTGTGGCGCTGGTGATCGAGATGCTGAGAGCGCAACCTCAATTTGTTTTAGGCCACTTGAAGCTTGTTCATTTTTCGCATCCAGCGCCAACGCTGCACGAAAATCAGCAAGTGCGCTCTCAAGGCCGCCTTTCAACAAATTGGCATTGCCCCGAGTCACATATGCGGATGCGACCACATCTGCAGACGCGAATTTCTGAAGAATTTGGATCGTTTGCGTGAAATCCGCGATCGCCCGATCATAGTCATTGCTATTTCGATACGTCGTGCCCCGCAGGGCATACATTGTCGCCAGATCGTTGTCGTCAAGTTGTCCCGAGGATATTGAACGAGTGCACGCGGTGATCGACCGTTCACCTTGCCGCTCGGCGCATATAGTTTGATCGTCGGCAAGAGCAGCCGAGGCCGTGATAACGATCGCAAGGGAAAATAGCAATAACAAGCGGCGCATAGATCCTCCGCAACAGCTTTTCAGTCTGCCATTATCCGCAACGCCGATCTAGACCGAACCTGCGGAGTTTCAAGGACATATTGGTTGACACTGGTCAGTCGCCGCTAGAGAGCAATTAAGATCGGGTCAGAGTACTCTTGGAGAGATTGCGCCCACCGTGCACAGCAGCATTAGAGGCGGCATGCTGAGCCGGGGTCTCGTCGGTAATCCACTGGACAGTCCAGCTAGAAGTGGTCGAGAATGTCAATGTTGTGCGCGAGTCCTTCATAGCCTGCCGAGACCCTCATGAATGGGTACTCTAATGGGCTATCGGTTCTGACGTATCGCAGCTGCTAAAACATATCAATTATTGGTCGAGTCTTTCTAGCTATGGAAATTGATGGCACGACTTCACTGATCGTCATCCAATCTACACCATTCTGTAATATTGATTGTTCGTACTGTTATTTGCCACATCGAAATGATCGTACCACGTTAGCAATCGATGATTTGCGACGAATTTTTGAGAAAGTCCTGAAATTCCCAACGGTCTCGGATCATGTGACTGTTGTATGGCATGCAGGCGAGCCGCTGGTGCTCGGCGCTAAATACTATGAGACCGCGTTTTCGTGCATACGCGATGTCTCTCCGGATGGATTAAAGATCGAACATGCTTTTCAAACCAATGCAATGTTAATTGACGACGCTTGGTGCGACCTCTTCGAACGATGGGATGTAGGCATCGGTGTAAGTATCGACGGTCCAAAGCATATTCATGACGCTGCAAGAAAGACGCGTGCTGGAAAAGGCACTTATGAGAAGGCGCTTATCGGGATCAAATGCCTGCAAAAGAGAAATATTCCGTTCTACGTCATATCGGTGCTTACCAAAGCCGCATTCCTTGAGCCGGACGCAATATTTTCTTTCTACGATGAACTGAATATCCACGATGTGGGTTTTAATATAGAAGAGCAGGAGGGCAACCACAGCATTTCAAGCTTAAGTTCAGGTTTTGACGATCAAATCATCATCAGGTTTTTTGCCCGTTTCGCAGAGCTCATGAAAGAGCGGCAGTTTCCAATTGCGGTCCGCGAACTTGAAGAGACACTCGCATCAATCAGATTCCTTGATAAACAGGGGCCGAAAAACAATCAGCTCACCCCATTCGGAATCATAACCATTGGCGTCAACGGCGATGTATTCACTTTTTCTCCTGAATTGGCCGGTTACTCATCAGATGAGTTTCCGAGTTACTCCATCGGAAATATTTTCAGCAGCACTTTTGAGGATTTAAAGAATTCAGCTACGCTTAGTAAGATGGCTACCGAAATCAAACGAGGCATCGAGCTATGTCGCGCAGAGTGCAAATATTTTTCAGTTTGCGGTGGAGGAGCCCCTTCCAACAAGATGTTTGAGAATGGCAGCTTCGTTTCCACCGAGACAATGTATTGTCGGCTGAGCAAAAAACAAATAACCGATTTTGTACTGACTATGATCGAATCGCATGTATCAATCGATGAACTTCTGAAATAAGAACGTGTGTTATCAATCTTGAGAGCGCATTCCTGAGCTTACTTTTTTCGCCAGCTGACTAGCAACGCTGGGAGCCGATTTGACACTGAGCTCAGGTACCTCTGGTGGAACGAACATTGTAGAACCAGCAAGAGCATCAAAAGGCACTGAAGTTAGGTCGTTTATATTTTTCCAATAGATTTGAGCCATTCCTCCAGATTTTGAGGACGAATGAACGAAAGCACATTTGTGCTCTCCAGCATAAAAATCACGAAGGTAATCGCGGAGTGGCGATAAGTCGGGCTGCCATTGCGAAGTGAGGTGGGCAAGGCTTGATCCGAAGGCGGAAGGTTGGAGAAGAAGAGTTGCAAATGACGGAACAAGCGAAAGCTTTTGCATCACCAATGAGTTCGCGTCGTGAACGAGTAATCCACCGGCGGGATCGTACCCGATTTCGGCCAATATCGTGTCGAGGCAGGAAATGCCGGGTAGAGCACACACATGCCATCCGCGTTCATGTCCCGCCACCATTAATGCTTGAGATACGCTATCAAACACAAGAGGATGTCCCGGCGTCATCCAGGCAAACGGGCGCTGTGCTTCTGCTGCATTGATAACTGCCTCGACAACCGCTCCGTAGTTTTCTACGCGATCGCGATTTTCTTGATAGAGCGACCAAAGACTGTGACATTTGGTACGGATATTTTCAGGCAAGATATCGAGTTCGGATTCTGGAATATTGGTAAAAATCCGAGTGCATGCCGTCAGGGTTTCAATGGCCTGTAGCGTAAGATGTTCAGGAAATGAAACTCCCGCACCTACCAAATATAAATCCGGATCACTCCCATGCCAGCGGTTGGCAGGATTTTGTTCCATTCGAAACCTCCCAGCAAATAGGGATACTCGTTTCAGCTGTGGCGCATGACGGCTGTATCGTTACAGCAGCAAATATCAGCGATTATGAATAAACCCTGGGCAATACTGTTGCAATCTACGCTTGCGCAACCTGTGATGTACGCTAGAATGTCCGCAAGTCATTTGGTCCGAAAAACTAATCAGGTTTGGGGACGACGGTGTTCAGGCGCAATTTCAGCTTTTTCGCTGCGCTCATCTGCTCCTTACCGGCGGCAGCAAAACAGTCAGTTGATCGTCCAACCGAACCGCTTGATCTCGATACACGGTTGGCACGCGCCAAAACAATCATTGAAGAGCTTGATCAGCCGTCTGACTACGGCGGTGTAACTAGGGATAAAACCGATCCAAACAAGCTGACATGGGTTAATTGGCATAATTGGGCTAATTGGAGCAACTGGAGCAACTTCCATAATAATTGGAATAATTTTCGCAATAGCTGGAATAATTTTCACAATGCACCTCCTATCCAACAGCGGATCCCTCAGTCACAGCCACCTATTCAACATTCGACCCCGCAGATACCTGTCAATCCACCGCGGGTCCTTCAACAACAACCACCTCAACATACAACCCCGCAGATACTTACCAATCCACCGCGAGCTCTTCAGCCACAACCGCCTCAACATTCGACCCCACAAATAGCGTTACCTCCCCAACGCACTACTCCGCAAACAATTGCGCCGACTCAGCGTTCTGGACCCTCTGTTGGTCAACCTAGTCCTTCCACTTCAACACCTCATATCTCGCCGCGAGGCCCACAGCCTGGCCATCTTACAAACCCTGCTGCCGAACAGGAGCGAGCAAAGCGAGCGGAAGACGAACTTCTCAGGCGCTTACGTAGTGGCCAGCAGCAGCAACCCACCGTGGATATGGAGGCTAGGCGCAGAGCTGAAGCAGAAGCCCAGCAAAAAAGGGCCGCGGAAGCCAAACGCGCAGAAGACGCGCTCCTCAAGAATCTCCAAACTCAGAGGGAGCGTCAGCGCGCCACGGTCGATGAGGCAAAGCGCAAAACGGATGCGGAGGCAAAACAAAAGACTGAAACACAGACAACGCAACCTACGGCGTCATCGACAACGCCTGCGTACACATTCAAAGATACGTCATCCGGCACTGTGCAGGTGTACCGGAACGGGAAGCTGGTTGGTACGGGCACGCCTCAATACGCGCAGCAATACGGGTATAAGCAGCCCAATACAGCTTCGACAACGCCGCAGCCAAATGTCGCTCCAGCGGCTCCCATCACCTCGGGCTATGCAACAACACCTTCCGGCGCTGTCGTAGATGTAAGAACCGGAAAATTAATTTCTCCTCCCCCTCCACCACAAACAGCAAGTGCGGCGCAGGGGCAATCAACGCGGTCCGCTTACACTTTTATGCCAACGTCTTTCGGTACCGTACAAATCTCGAAAGACGGTAAAATAATCGCGACTACGACGCCGCAACTAGCCGCACAGCAGTATGGTTATCAACCCGGCAGCGGTTCGCCAGCTGCCGCAAACCAGTCAAAACAAGATCCAAGTCTCTGGGGTAAGATTGAAACGGCTGCAAAAGCGGGCCATCAGAACTTAGCAACCAATACGACTACGACTGCCACTAAAATTGCGAGCGTCAATAACGGCGACAAAAGGATTGCAGAAATCTCGAACAGTAAAAACGACGGCGATGTACGGAAAATCCAGGCATCAGTTAGCGCGGGGGTGAAAAACGCGAACGAAGACGCAGCAGTCAAGGCCATATTGAGTGGCCAAAAAATCGCTCCGCCAAGTAATGGTGCTACCCCCTCGATTGTGTCGCTAGGATCGAAGCCAATAAACCTTGCAACTGCGCGCGAAGTCCAACCATATTCCGTGCTTTCTGCGGATGCGTATGCAGACAGGACCAAGCCTGGTGCTTCCCTCCTTGGGTTCACTCGCATGAGCGACGATTGGAAAACAACGATGACAAAAAGTGGGCTTCCCGCATCAAAAATCTCTGATTTCAGTAACTCTGATTTTTATGCAGCAACATATATCAATAATCAGAAAAAAGAGATTGTAATCTCATTCCGCGGCTCACTACCTCCGGCGCCAAACGCGGCAAGCGTTAAAGATTGGGCTACAAACATCGGAGCACGGTTTTTGCCTGCTGATGGGCAGATTCGACCGATACAATACGAGGCGGCTTTGACCTATGCGAACACAGTCCGCCAAATGGCTCAACGCAACTACCCCGGCTACAAGATCACACTCACTGGGCATTCCGAAGGCGGAGGTGAGGCGAGCTACGCGGGTAACCGGCTCGGTCTTGATACATATACGTTCAATTCTGCTCGAAATGCATTCTCGACTGAACAAGGATCAGGTAGTTCTTCTCGACAGGTAAATGTGTACACAATAGGCGACTTTGTCGGTGACCCAGATGTTTCAAAGCTGGCTGGGAAGGGACTGCTTCCGGGCGTAAACGTGTTTGTTGGACCAACGGGAGGATTAGATTTGCCGCTCGGCCAACGACATTCAATTGAAAACGTCGAGGCTGGTATAGGCGAATATCTGCTCAGAGCGCAAAGTAATCGACCCTAAGAGCACATAAGAGAGGGTTCCTCTGGTTTTCTCGACCGGGTGACCCACTGGAAGCTCATCCTGATGCGGAGAGTTAGAAAGATTCAAAAACGAGAGCCCACCACCCCAAACAAAATAACATTATCACGAGAGCACCTATAGCCGTACCGAACTTGACGATACGAAGCAGAAAAGTCGGTCGTCGAGAAATATCTTGCGCCGGTGCAGAGTTGTTTCGCATGAAGAAAATGCTGAATCCACAAATAATGATAATGGGAGTTACAGTGATGAGATACAAAAAAATTAGAATACCCAACGGATCGGTATTCAGAAATACAAAAGGGGCAAAAGCTATTCCCGCAGCGATGATGCCGTAAAGGATTTTCTTCAGATGCGCCATAACGGTATTTTAGCATGAAAAATTAGATGGCCGAGAACAGGAGGTATCATGAAGAAGGTTTTTTTGGCTGTTGTTATATTTTCTGTTTCGGTAATGCCTGTCTGCCAAGCTGATGATGACTTAAGACTTGACAATTACACATGCGCCGAATTTGTAGCCGACAGCGCAGACCCGTCGAGCGGCAACAAATTACTTCGGTCGCTTATGATGATCTCTTGGGCAACAGGCTACGCAGCATCATATCAGAAAAATCTCCCACGGGGCGATGCTAGCGCGATGGCCTTGATTGCAACTATTATTGGCGAAGCATGTCAAAAAATTCCTGAAAAGAGCGCATTGCTAGTAAGCGTGGAGGCGATTGATCAACTCACTAGCGGAACGGTACAAAGCGAACCTCCATCTGGAGCGTTAGCTTCCGGGGCTCCGTTATCGCTTTATTGGAATCACAACGAGTCGCTCGTTTCTTTGGTATTAGATGGAGCGAAGCAAAAAATATTTTATGAAACACCGCGAAGTGGATTGGCAGAAGTCGGCGTAAAGCCAGGGGCGTTGTTGTTCGAAGGCCAAAGGAATGGGAAAAACTTTGTCGGTATTTCCTACATATTTACTCGCACGTGTGAATCGCAGGGCTATGAAGTGACCGGTGAAATTTCTGATGACGCGCGGCAAATCACACTCAAGGGCAAAGCTCCGCTGCTAGATTCAAACTGCAAGATCACTGGATATCGGGATGACATACTCATTTTTACCATTCAGCCAAGCGATAAGAAATAAGTGACCTAGACAACCACCCAATGAGCTGTCGGCCTGATGCGTCTGTCATCAGTCACTTCTGCGGAGCACTTATGCATCGTTTATTGTTCTTAACCCTGGCACTCTTGGGCACTGTCGCGACTGCATTCCCAGCCGACGACCAAAACACATGCGCCGAACGTCAAGGCGAACAGTCGATAGCAGCATGTACGCGCGTGATCTCCTCGGGACAGATCGAGGGCAACGATCTGGCTACAATCTACGCCTTGCGAGGTACGACGTATCGCAACAGTGGCGACTACGAACATGCCATTGCGGACTTCACGCAGACCATTGAACTTCTGCAGAAATCTGCGCCTGCCGACGTAGTCGCTTCCGCGTACGTCACCCGCGCCAGCGCTTACTCGTTAAAGGATGATCTGAAAAGCGCGCTTGCTGATTATCGCTCGGCACTTGCGCTGGATATGAGAAACGAACAAGCCGCAGAGGGGATCAGGAGAACTGAAGCTGCACTAACGGCATCTACTCCTTTACCTTCCGCCACAACACCCGTCGCCGTTGGTGCCCCTTCTGGATTACTACAGACTGTCCCTTTAGCGCCTAACATTGAAGCTCCCCACGAGCCGCTCCCCGCTGAAGTTCCGATCGATCCTGAGATCCTTCGGCTGGTCGAGACCCATCCTTTTTTTACCAATGCACCATCTGTATTGGTAGGCGAGTATTCTGTTGAAAATTTATCAAATTATACGTTCAATGGAGTGTCAGGAACGACAAAGCTCAACAACAAGACGTCTGTTCGATGGCTGCGTCAGGGCCTTGTCGAAGAGGAAACAATCGATCAAAGCGTCACAAGCAGCGCCGCAGGCAATAGCAGGATGACTGGACGAACAAGTTCTGTGTCCGTCGTAAATGGATTGATTAGTTTGGGGTACAACCGCGTGGGCACGTCGAGATTTTCTGGCAATAACCCAATAACGGTAATGGCAAAAGAAAAGCTTCTTAGCATTTACAATATGCACGGGAGAATTTTTCCGGTCGAGATCGGCAATCGGTTCTCCTATGATGCAAAATATCAGAGCCTATCCTCCGGCCAGCCAAGTGACGAAAAAAGTCAAGCGAGCTCCTGCGAGATTTCAAAGAAGTACGAAGCAAAGGCTTTTCATCCAAAATTGAGCGGGGCAGCTTATCTCCTGACTTGCGATCTGAGGATAGTTTATAAAATCAACAAAGCTGCAAACATAAACTATCAATGGAAGATACTTTTTTTCGAAACATTAGGAGTTTGGATTAGCACGGACCCAGCATTTCCAAGAGAGCGGATCGTCCAGACCAACTTTGATAATAATATTAGTGCAATCTCTACTCTGAAATCGTTTGCATTAGCCCGTTAATTACGAACGACTACCGCGGCGTGTTTCCTTCATGCAATTAATCTGACTTCAGGAGAAGATAGCGACTACGCTGCGATGAGAGCATCTTCCTCTCGCTGGCGTTCTTCGGCGTGTGCCTTACAATGCTTCACAAGTAGATTAAAAATCATTTTCACTTTGGTCCGAGGTCTGCCCCGGAGTGGTCCACCAGTCGGAACAAAAGTTAGTTTTGCCATCTCTCGAAAGGGAGATTTCAGCTCCACCACTACGATTTTTCGGTCTCCACTGAGGTCCGAGGTAACAGTTTTTATCAATCGGCGCTTTTCGATCGGAATTCCGATTTCGTAGCTCAACGGCAAGGTTTCCAGAAGTCCGATGTATTGAAGCAGTTGATCAACGAATGTCTGCTTTCCACTGGCAATTTGCACTTGATGCTCCTCCAAGGTTTTACGCTCCATAAGAAGTGCGAGTTTCTTTTCCTCGAATAGCTGCCGATCAACGGCACCATCGAGATAAACGTCCATGAGTCTTGCAAGCCGTCCGCTAAGGTTCTCAAGTTGAAGGCTCACAGCTTTGGACTGATCTTCAAGAGTTTTTGCACTATCGCTCGCGAGCAAAGCAGCCCTTTCCCTCATTTCGGCGGCATCATCCTCAAGAAGACCGAGAGGAACTAACTGCCCTTGAATAGATGCATCGACCAACTCCTCTCGAAGCGAGAGTGTCGGACACGTCCGCGTGTGGCAACGGTAGTACACGTGTCCCTTTTTTGTTTCGCCTATCAATCGGTAGCTACAATGCACACACCGAATCATCCGGCGGAATAGAAAGTCATGCACAATGACACCTTTGGTACACTTGCCATCAAGAATGCGTTGCACGCGATCGAAGATCACCTTGGAGACGATTGGTTCGTGCACGCCGGGGTAGCTCTCTCCAGAACGCTTCATGCGAATGATGCCGATGTAAAATGGGTTGCGTAGAATGCCTGACAGCCGATTGACTCCAACTTTTTTCCCACCTCTGTTCCGCAGGCCGCGCTGGTAGAGTTCGTCGCTCAGGGCGTGGAGCGGAAACGTTCCGGTCGAATATAACTCGAAGGCAGTGCGAATTAGCGAGGCTCGTTGGGGGTCTGGAATCTTGGCCTTGCCGCCTCCTTGATCAAGGTATCCGGTGGGGGCCATGAACGGATACAGTCCCTGCTTGAGGCGACCGCGAATACCTTTTCGAACCTCTTCGCGTAGATTCCGGATGTAGTGAGCCGAGATTACTGCCAAGAAGTCTCCGGTCAGTTTTCCCTCATTGGACGCTAGGTTGATACTTTCCTGCGTGAAGCGAACATCAACACCGAGGTCGGCTAGGTCTTGAATTACACTCCAGTCCTTCAGATTGCGTGCGCTTCGATCAATTTTGTGAAAAATGACACCCGTCGCCTTACCCTTTTTGATTGCAGCAAGCATTCGCGAGAATTCGTGCCGGCCGACCTTAGCCGCGGTCTCTCGTTCCACAAACCAGCTAACGATGTGAAGTCCGTGCCGGGTGGCGAAGATTGTTATGGCGTCGCGCTGTTCCTGAAGCGAAGACCCATGCTCGCCCTGTTTGACGGTTGAAACGCGGATGTACGCAAAATACGATTTCATACAAATTTATCGGTATTATCGACTCTATCGTAGACTCCGGAATTTGGCGAATCTCTGTCCGCCTGTTCCCGTTTGATCCGCTGAAATATATCCCACACAACCGCCATGTACTCATCGAACGTTGCGGTCGCTTCGCGCAGCTCCATCTCGCTTGCTGTCGGCATGACCCGGCGAATGAATCTCGGTATTTCGTCGATTGGATCGTTGGCCATCCGGGGAAAGGTACTGCGCCACTACGACCCACCGTAGGAGCGGAGTTGGACCGCTAAGGCACGTTTCCCCGCCTCTGCGGCACGGACACAGTCCGCTACGATTCCGTTCTATGGATCGCGCGCAACAGAGCAAGCAGCAAGAAACGCGTATAGCGGTTCCTGCGGTTTCGCGGTGCTTGCCGGACGGCACTCTCGTTGAGCTGCTGTATCATCCTGTGGAGCGGACGACGGCCTTTGCCGTATGGCGGGACGGGAAATGGACGATCGAGCAAGAGGTCGAAACGACACGCGGAGAACGCCTCGTTCCATTTTCTCCCAGAAACAACCTCATCAAGAACGACGTTGTACTTCTGCCTTCCGAACCGGGGATTTATGGAAGCGAAAAAGAGCTCCTCTCAGACATCCAGAGCTTCATTCATCGCTACGTTGATGTGAGCCCGACGTTTGAAAAAGTTGCAACGTACTACGTCGTTCTCACCTGGCTCTATGACGCATTCAACGATCTTCCATATCTGCGCCTGCGCGGAGACTTCGGCACCGGTAAGACACGAACGCTCCTAACGATCGGATCACTTTGCTACAAGCCATTCTTCGCGAGCGGGGCCTCGACCGTTTCGCCGATCTTCCACACGCTCGACGCCTTTCGAGGGACTCTCATTTTCGACGAAGCGGATTTCCGCTTCAGCGATGAGCGCGCGGAAATCGTTAAAATCCTCAACAACGGCAACGTGCGCGGTATGCCGGTGCTCCGCACCATGATGAACCGCCAGCGTGAGTTTAACCCGCAAGCGTTCCAAGTCTTCGGCCCGAAGATCGTGGCCACCCGCAGCAGCTATGAGGACAAGGGCTTGGAAAGCCGTTTCATCACGGAGCAAATGGGCGGAAGGCGCTTGCGATACGATATCCCAATCAACCTGCCGGTGACGTTTGCGGACGAGGCACGCGAGCTGCGTAACAAGCTGTTGCTGTATCGGTTTCACCGAAGGTTCGATATCAGGCTCGATGCGAGCCTCGTCGATCCGCAGCTCGAACCGCGCTTCAACCAGATTCTATTGCCGCTTTTGAGCGTCATCAGCGACTCGAATCTACGTGCGGAGTTGCGATCCGTTGCGCTCGATGCGCAGGCCAACCTTGTCGCGGAACGCGGGCTCCTCGTGGAAGCGCAGGTGCTGGAAATCCTCGCGGACTTCATGGCGGGCACCGATCGTCCCGTCATCGCTGTGGGTGACGTGACCGCAGGGCTAATCGAACGATACGGCGTGGAGTATGACCGCCCGATCACAAACCGCTGGGTCGGCGGCATTCTTCGCAAACGCCTCAACCTCCAGACCTACAAGAGCCACGGCATCTATGTCGTGCCGATGAGCGAGCGTACGAAAATCGAGCTGTTATGCACACGATACGGAATCAATTCGCTCGCCGATGTTGCCGCAGCGGTACAATCGGGGGACGTGGGGACTTCGGGGACTTCATAACGGTCGCCCCGACTCATTCGGATGGCAGGAAACATAGGTCGGTTTCTCTCGCTGCCATCCGCTTTTTATTTGCATAACTACGTCCCCACATCCCCAAGTCCACCCGACAAGCAGCTTTTTAGCGTGACCGCCGCGATGGCGATTGAAACGTGCCGATCTGGCACGTTTTCACTCCTATTGCATTTGTTGTTTTTCATCGAACATAGCGCGCGTGTCCGCCGAGCTGTTGCAGCCGGCGACACAAATTTATGGATAAAAGACTTCGTTGCTATCTACGCCCACAGCGGCGTCGTTGGGGATTCACCCAGAAGGAGCTTGCCTTCATCATCGGCGCCAAGAGCCGCACGGGCGTCTCCCGCCTTGAGCATGGGAGGCGCACACCGAGCCTCGCGGCTGCATTCGCCTTGCACATCGTGTTTGGCACGGATGCCACTGAGTTTTTTCCGGCGCTCTTTGCCGAGGTCGAAAACGGGGTCTTAGCGCGCGCATACGACCTTTACGAACGGCTGCAAGGTGATCGTTCCAAGGCAACACGGATGAAGCTCGATTTCCTTGAACGAATGTTTGCACGAGCGAAACGGAGGGGCGATGGCAATACATCCGTATGAACACGTTGAGACGATACGAACTGGTGCTCGCCATCTATCCGAATACAAGCGGCTTCGCATTCGTGCTGTTCGAAGGATCGCTCTCCCCGGTTGATTGGGGCGTGAGAGCCGTGCGCGGGCGGGACAGAAATGATCGGTGTCTCCAGATTATCGCCAGCATGTTCGCCCGTCATGAACCCGATGTGCTGGTGCTTCAGGATACCTCGTCGATCGGCACGCGGCGCTCGCGGCGGGTCACCAATCTCAACGCTGCGATTTTCAAGTTAGCCGAGCTGAATGACATTCCCGTCCGTACCTACTCCCGCGCCCGTGTACGTCTCGCTTTCAGCTACTTGGGGTCGACAAGCAAGCACGCTATTGCCGATACGATAGCGAAGCACATTCCGGCATTCGAGCGCTATGTGCCGCCACCCCGAAAGCCCTGGATGACCGAGGACGCCCGCATGGGGCTCTTCGATGCAGCGGCGCTCGTGCTGACGTTCTTTCAAAACATGGCAGGTGGCGAACAAGAAGCCGCCTAGGAGGGGGCTCCCTCCGCCTCGCACTCCGACACCCGAATGGTTTGGATGTCGGTAACGAGGAGGAGAAGATGTCCACCATTGTTCTTTCTAACAAGGGCGCGAAGTTCATGAAGCTTTGTGAGATGGAGGGTTTTAGAACCCTCGATCAACTGCTGCGGCACGTTGCCAGCGACAGCGTGTGTCCGGCCATCTGCATGACGGAAGGCTGCGACCACACAACTGAGATGGAGCCAGATCAAGACCACGGCTATTGCGAGGCGTGTGGCGGCAACACCGTCACCTCAGCGCTCGTGCTCGCCGGCCTGATCTAGGAGGCCGTCATGATGTCGAGTAAGATCGCGCTTCTCAACGATGCCTTCCGCCGGAGCTTCTCTGGCGGCAAGGTCATGATGACCACTGGCGTCGACGCCCTTCCCGACATGGTGAAGTGCTCCGCGCTCCATGAGGTCGCCACCTTCAACGGGTTCGATGAAGACAACGACCCATACGGGGAGCATGACTTTGGCAGCTTCGAGCTTTGCAGTCGAAAGTTCTTTTGGAAAATCGACTGCTACGACAAGGAGCTACGGTGCGGGTCTGAGGACCCCGCCGATCCGGAGAAGACGACGCGCGTGCTCACGTTGATGCTCGCCGAAGAATACTGAGCCCCGCCTTGGGGCTCTTTCTCTACGTTACATCACACAAGAATGTCTGCGATCAGACCCTTGATCTTCAAGGTGCCACTACCACTCCGTCGCCGGGTCTGTGGAAACATGATCAGGGTCTGTGCGTGGCGTCTGCTGGGGCTTGGGTTCCGGACGTTTAGTTTCCTGCTTCGGCTCAGACGCGGTGGAATGAGATGAATAGTGTGTGCGGTTGCTTTCGATGAGAGCATTGTGTTCGGCATTGGTCATTCTCGGTGCGCTTTCCAGCATGCCGAAAGGAACCGCAAGACGCACGGCATTGGTCGTGTAATTGCGGACGTAGCAGGCAAACTCCGTCGAGCTAGCCTGTTTTTTCATGGAGCCGATGAATTCGCCAGTGGTTCGCATGTCGGGAGCCAGCGCGCGGGCGTCCCGATCATTGATGCCACCTGCCAATTTGATAGCCGTATTGGCAGTGATAGCTGAACGAAGCCCAGTGCTGAGTTGATCGAGATGCTGATGGGCCAGGACGAGGCCGACGTTGAACTTCCTAGCCTGTTCGAGCAGCATTTGGATATTGTCGTCAAAATATTCGGATGCTTCGTCGACGATAAGAAAAGCAGGATGGCGGTCGGCATGGGCGACGCGCTCGTAAACCGCGCGGATGACCAGGGCAATCATGTAGCGGCCGAACAATGCCGATGCGTCGGATTTGAGCAGCGATTTGCTGGTATTCACTAGAACCACCTTGCCGCTTTGCATGGCATCGAACATGTCGAGCTTGTTTTGCTGAGCCGAAAACATGCGGTCGAAAGCGGGAACTGAGAGCACGCCGTATAATCGGCGGGCGATCTGTTGCTTGAGGTCCGAATAGCGCTTCGTAAAGAATTGGTTCTGAAAATAGCTGCGGGACGTTGGGTCAAGGCGCTCAATGGCGTCACGGAATCGGCTTTGCTCGATTGTTGGTGCCGCGTCCTCCATCAATTCCCGCAACGTGTGAATGGTGGCGTTGGGAATGGAGAGCATGAGCCGCGCGACAAAAGCGAAGGCGGTGCTTTGCCGACTGGTCATTTCGGCGGCAATAGCCGCAAAAATGTAGTTATAAAGTTCGATAACGCCTGCCTCCAGCTGCTCGCGGTGAAGATCAGAATAAGTGGCCACGCGGGTGTTCGTGGTGTCGAACATATTGAGTGCGGGCGAATACTGTTCCGGGTCAATGATAATGAGCCGGTCGGCGAGGCGATCATTAAAAAGGCTGAGCTGCTGAATCTTGCGCAGCATTTCGCCCTGGCTGTCGATGACGATGAGAGACGGAGGATTTTCCTTCTTCAAATCGTTAAGAATGAGATGCTGCAGAAGTTGGGTTTTGCCGTGGCCGGAACCGCCAATGACGTGCATATGCTCGTAGCGATGGTCATCGGAGAATGAGAATGGAATTGGCGCATACAATAGCGCTTCGAGCGGTGTGTTTTTGAGATAGGTGCGGACGATCTCTTCTGCGCGACCTTCAAAGGCCGATGGCATCACCGGCTCTTTCTTTCCGGGGAAGGCATCACTCGCATTGCGCTCGAATTGATTGCGCAGCTCGGCAAAAAGGCCGAGCTCGACGACCGGCTCGGCAAAGAATGGGGTGATCAGCTGTTCTACCGTCTGGCCAGGGTGCGGCAATACATCGAGCAAAGGAAATGTCGCGAAGTGCGGCACCTCGTCGGACAGCGCGAGTGTAGCCTGGTCGGTTTTGGTCATACCCGGCAAGGTCTCGATGAAATCGAGATAAGCCTTGGACAGAGTGTTGGCAAAGAGCGCGAGCGTTGCTGGCGCGTCTGCGGATTTCTTTTGGAAGCTTAGGAGCATGTCGCGGTAACGGCCCTCCTCGATAGTGCCTTTCGCTGGAATCGGAGGCAGCGGATTGGCGAATTTCTCGGCCTCGTAGAGCCGCTGCGAAACCCGCAGCATCGTCAAATAGAGCGAATAGGCCGGCGGCTCGTTCTCCAAGAAACTATCGAGCAAGCGGTCGGCGTGCGCGTCCAGGAACGCTTCGAGGGTGGGAAAGTTCGCGGCGATGACGCGCTGTTCGGTTTGCGCATAGATTTGTTCAGTCGGCGTCGGGCGGTTCGAATATTTGTAAATGCCGTATCCAATCCCAAATGCGATGGCTAACGGCAACGCGACGACGATTCCGGCAACGAACAGAGCCGCGACGGCCACAATGATCAAGATGGCGATGGCGGCATTTGCTGCCGGATCACTGGACCGCGTAGGCCACTGAAACCAGTCGTCGACGTTCATAGCTCGAATGTCTGTTTTTGTCCGATGTCGGCGCTGTCGGCGATATTTGCTTTGAGAATGACCAGCTTCTCGCGCAGTTCGGCATCAACCTGCTTGGCCTGTGCCGGGCTTGCGGCGTAGACGGTAAAGCGATTGTTGTTCAGGAGCTGCCCGAGCGTGACGTTGGGTGTGGCGTGCGCGGCCTTGAATTCGGATGTACGCCCGAACAGCCACATTCCGCCTGCGGCAAGCAGCAATAGGAAGCTGAGGCCTTCGCCGGATTTAGTGAACATCGAGGAAATGCCAAGGCCGACGCCTGCGAGCGCGACCAGCGGCACAAAGCCCTGGAGAAGTCCTGATTTGGCACCGCTGTCGGGCGGTGAGGAATAGCCGACCTCAATGAAATGCTGATGCAGGCCGCGGTTTTCGACGATCGCACGCTCTTCCTGCGATAGGTCGACTGTGCAGTCGACGAAATAATGGTGCTGTTTACCGCTCAGGCCCACAGCCTGTTCCCGGTGTTCGATAGTCACCCGCATGACAGACCCCTGTTACCAGTTGCGGGTCAAAAGAATGCCCGCGAAAGTATACGAGGGTCAAGAAGCCGATTCGGGGTGACTATCTGAAACGCAAAGGGGTCTGGGTGGAACCAGACCCCTCGCCCTTCAAGAAGGAGATGATGCCATGTCGCGGGTAGCGACGCGTTCGTCTATCCAGCGCTGCACCTCTTCGGCTAACCACGCCACCCTACAGGCACCGAGCCGTACCCGCTTGGGGAATTGGCCGGCGGCTTCAAGGCGCGCGATGTGCGCAAAGCTATACGGAACACCGAATAACGATCTCAGTTCCTTCTTCGTAACCAGCTTCTGTGTCATCGGACACTCCCTAAAAAGGGAGCATCGCGATGCCCACCGGAAACCAGCTAGCGGGCACTGATGAGCATAGGCTCAAATAGGGAATCGCTCAATGTGAACATAGCTACTCATGCCGCCTGACGGGCCGCCTTCTGTTTCTTGAGGCTGTCCAATAGGTCGGCCCAGTCCTGCATGAGTTTTTTTCGTTCTGGCAAATAC
>Ga0315281_10002246_pt1 | contig 28688 bp, 27 predicted proteins | sample YL17G07_0_MG_FD_204540 | JGI IMG/M metagenome (GOLD analysis project Ga0315281, IMG submission 204540) | Sediment microbial communities from Yellowstone Lake, YNP, Wyoming, USA - YL17G07_0 | ecosystem: Environmental > Aquatic > Freshwater > Lake > Sediment | place: USA: Wyoming | collected...
ATCTTTCTCGTTTTGTCTGACCCAACGTCGGGAGAGAGGGCGATCAGGGATTTGGATCCGGGAAAGGTTTCCTTAAAAGACTTGATAAAATCGATTGTGGGGAGTCCAAAAGATTCGAAGAAGCATTCCATCCGAATTTTTTCCTCACGGATGCGAGAGAAAAGGTTTAGATAGTACCCCGGCTTCTGGGGATAAGGATCGAAACAGATGTGGAACGTCTCATACCCGTAAGAGACCGCTTCTCGAATGGATTGGAGAACGCTCTCCACCCCTCTAAAAGTCACCTCTTTTCTGCCAGTGATGGTCTCCAGAGATAAACGACCACCGCCACACCAGGTGCATTGAACAGGGCATCCCCTGCCGACCGTGAGATGATAGATGGGCGACTTGAGAGAATACATCCAGAAATTCTTCTCCTTGGAAACTCCCTTGACATAGAAGGGTTGACCAATATAACGGATGTAGGTGGGATGATTTTTCAACAACGGGAAGTTGGTGAAGGAGAGACCGTTCAGTTCTTTCTCTGAGGCGATGTAGGAGAGGGGATTGATAAGAATTCTCCCCTTCCTTCTCCAGGTGAGGTTGGGAACTGAAAAAAAATCTTCCTTCCCCTCCTGGAGCGCATTCGCCAATTCCAAAATGGGAACTTCTGCTTCACCGCGAATGATTCCGTCGACCCCGTCAAAATTCCTCATGATCTCCTCATGAAAAAAACTGGCAGTATAACCCCCGAGAAGAACATAAACGGAAGGAAAGGCAGCTTTCACCTTTTTGACCATTTTCATCACATCGTAACTCTGATGGTGCCAGTGGAGGTCGATGGCAACGATTCGAGGGTCTTTCTCTTTGATATATTCGATGATAGAAAAATGATGATCTTCAATCCACTCCACCCCCATGTGTACGACTTGGGTGGAAATATGATGACGCTGGAGAAGGTCGGCCAATCCGAGAAGCCCCATGGGCATGAAATTGATCCAGATGAAATGATTGATCGGCCGGTAATAATTGGTCAGTTTTGGGACATGGAGAAAAATACAGTCAAGTCTTCTCATCGGAGGAATTGTAAAATGTCCGAATGGGTATTTCAACCTCATCACAGAAAAAATCGCATGGCGCATAGCGCAAAGCGCAGAGGGAATAGCCATATGGAAGCACCAAATCACAAGCCCTGCACCTAGTGTCCTGAACCATTAATTCGTTTACATATTTTTTAGGGTGTCATTCCCATGAGAATGGGAATCCAGAAAGGAAATACTGGATTCCTGCTTCCGCAGGAATGACTTTTTAAGGAAACGAACCTCTGACTCACCACACTAGTATGGTACAGGGCAAGCACCAAATAACAAACAAATTCCAATGATCCAACTTCCAAATTGGAAACAAAATCGTTTTGGTCATTTTGGATTGGTATTTGGGGTAGGGAACGGTTTCAAACCGTTCCCTACAGGGATTTGCCTGCCTGCGGTAGGCAGGGAATTTGTGATTTGGGATTTTTGACGCTATGCCCTTTGCTCTATGCTCTATGCAGCTTTTGGAGGATGATTCTGGCGGCAATGAAGCCCGAAAGACATGCGCCCACAATACCATGAGAGGGTCGGGTATAGTGGCCGACTTGAAAGAGGCCTGGAATAGGGGTCTGATGGGGAGGTCTTAAATTCCCGACCTGCTTTGGTGTGGAGGCCAGTCCGTACATCGCACCCATTTCATTTCCAGTATATCGCTCTAAAGTCAAGGGTGTGGCCGCTTCATAAAAGAGGAGATGGTTTCTCAGATCAGGAATCAACTTCCCTTCTAACTGTTGAAGAATCTTTTGAGAAAACTCCTCTTTGATGTGGCGATATTTCACAGGATCCCCCCCTCCCCACCTCTCCTGGTAATGATAGGGAACGGTCACAAGAACTTTCAGAAGATGTTGACCTGTTGGGGCCAATGAAGGGTCGAGAAGTGTGGGGATGGATACCATTGTCGTCGGATTCTTCGGAACCTCACCTCTTTGAAACATCCGGTCTTCCTCCTCCAGGTCTGAGAGGAACCGGAGATAGGTGAAATAGGGAAGGCCCATTCCTTTCACATCCAAATCAGTGGCAACGTAGAGGATGAAGCAGGAAAGTGAATATTCGAGGCGCCTCAACTTTTTCGCAAAAGATTTTTGAAATTCAAAAGGGAGTATCTTGGCCAGAAGATTCGGATTGATATTGGAGATGACCAATGGGGCTTGAAATATTTCTCCATCCTTTGCCAGCACCCCTTCGGTCCTCCCATCTTTTATCAGAATTTGATCCACCCCTGTTTGAAGTTGAATCTCCCCGCCAGAACGGAGAAAAGAGTTGGCCATGGCTTTAGAAATCCTCCCCGTGCCTCCTTTAGGATAAAAAACGCCTCCCATGAGAGACTTGCTGATCAGAATGGCTGTGAAAAGAAAAGAGAGCCTCGAAGGGGGGTCTGTGATCGGAAGGGTGTGGAGGGCCATCTTGATCTCCCCTCCTTTAAAGAGGCGATTTAGAATTTCCATGTGACTCGTTTGGTGAAACCGGATAAGATTTCTGAAGTAGAAAGGAAAGAGAATCTTCTTGATCGGAGTGATCTCAGAATAAGATTCCACTTCATCCCCAATTCGTTTGACCAGGGAAAGATAGGCCTTCAACCCCTTCTCCTCTTCGGGGAAAAGATCCATGAGGGCCTCCGGATAGGAACTGAATCCACCCTCACGGAGATGAACTTCAAAACCGGGATAGATATTTCGGACATGGTGAATAGGAATAAATTCAATCTCCTCGTATGCCCCAATCTCTTTAAGAATTTGATTTAACTCTCCGCCCTCGTGACATCCTCCGACAAAAGAACCTGTGGCATCAAAAGTGAACCCGCTTCTTTTAAAGGAGACAACATAACCTCCCACTTGTTTCTCTTTTTCAAGAAGAAGGATCTTCAACCCTCTTTTCGCAAGAAGGGCGGCAGCGGTCAATCCCCCCATTCCAGATCCAATAACAATGGCATCGTATTTCTTAGCGTTTCCCATATTTCTCCTTCGAAAGAATTAAAAGGGTTGGAAGAAAGCAAAGGGCAGCAATCAGGCAGAAACCCATCCCCAGGATCGTCACCCATCCCATGGTGGAGAGGGCCTGATACCGAGCAGTGGCTAAAGAGCCAAATCCAAGCATAGTGGTCAGGGAACACATGGCCATTGCCCTCCCGGTACTTCGCAACGCATGGCCCGCATCGCTTCCTCCCCCTTCCAAAAACCGGTGCATCAAATGGACGCTATTGTCGATCCCCATGCCGATGATCATGGGAAGGATGACGGCATTGATGAAATTAATACGGATCCCAAAAAGAGACATCGCTCCCAACATCCAGATGAGACCCATGAGCAAAGGCATCAAGGTAAAAAGCGTGGTTCTCCACTTCCTGAAATGGAGAAAGACCATTAAGAGGACGATCAAAAAAGCGATTGGAGTGAGAAAGAAAAGATCCTCTTCCACGATCCGGAGAATCTCGGATTCCACCTTCTCGGGCCCTGTAATAGAAACACCTTGAAGTTCTTTTTCTAACTGGTCAAGAGAGAGTTTTCCCTTCCGATAATAAAGATGGGAGACGATTTTGTAACTTCCCCCTTTCTTAACAAAGAGGTTTCCCAGGCCTTTCTTTAAGGCCCCTTGATTGAGCGAAGCAATCAGGGTTTCAGGTGGATAGATTTTCTCATTCCCTTTTTTCAACTCCTCAAGTCCTTGAAGGAAGGGCTGAAACCCGCTTACTTCGAACCCATTCTCTTTCAGTTCTATAATAAAATTCTTTCTCACCTTTTCCAGATCAATGGATTCTTGAATCGCTCTAACCACCCCCTTCTGTTTTTCAGGGGAGGAAATGAACTGGGAGAGAGAGACGAAGGAATCGATCTTTCCCTCCTTTTGGTATCTCTCAAAGGTCTTGGCGATCTTTTCCTCTTTTAACAGAAGGGAAGAAAGGTCCTTCCCTCCGTGGATGGTGATGGCCTCCAACTTTCTTCCCCCAAAGGCTCTGGCCATTCGTTCGAAGACCTGAAGGGATTCTATCTCTTTCGGCCTCAAATTTCTGAAATCTCTCTCCACCTCGATACGGAAAGCAAAGAAGGCAAAGAAAAGGGTTATTCCGATCAATAGGAAGAAAGAAAGCAAAGGGTTTTTCTCCAAAAAGAAAGAGAGGTTTTTGAATTTAAAAGTTTTAAGGGGCTGATAGAGATAGGACTTCTTCCTTTTATCCATCCAGACAAGAAGGGAGGGAAGGACAAAATAAATGCAGAGGAGGGCACAGAGGAGGCCTACGGACACGAGAAAGGCCAATTCGACAATCCCTTGTACTCGAGAGAAGAAAAGGACCGCAAAAGCGAAAATCGTGGTGAGAGCTCCTGTCCAAATCCCCATTCCCGTCTGTGTGAGGGTGGTTTCAATGGCTGATGAGATATCAGCACCGGATGCCCTCTCCTGGTGATACCGGTCATAGATATGGACAGCGAAGTCAATCCCCAAACCGACCAGAATCGCAGCAAAAGCACTGGTTAGAATATTCAGGCTTCCTAAGGTGATCGAAGCAATCCCCATGGTCAACTGGATCCCTCCAAAAAGAGGGAGCCCCGCGAAGAGGAAGGTAACCCATCTCCGGTAGGCATAGAAAAATAGAATCAGCACAAGGATCAAAGAAGAGATCAAGGAGCTCTGCATATCGAACCGAAGGACCTTCGATTCGGCCATGGCAATCGGATGGGCACCGGTTAAGTAGGCCTTGACGCTGTTGCCTTGAGGTGAAGGAGCAAGAGAGATGGATTTCTCCAGCGCCTCCATCAAAGATTTGGAGAAGGAGAGGTCTGTGGCAGGACGCTGAGGCTCTGTGATGATCAGAAGGAAGTTCTGATCTTTTGAGAGGAAGAAATTGCTCGATTCATCGAATTCCAACCCCTTCATCCCTTGCTTCCACTTCTCCATAAAGAGCCAGCGCATTTCAAAGGGATCCATCTGAATGAAATCCTTCATGGCAAAGGAAGCATGGCTGATCAAAGTGACCCTATTCTTTCGAACCTGCTTTTTGATTCCTTCTTCGCTCCATTTTTCCTTCAGCTTGGAAATATCCTCTTGATCAACAAAGAGATAAGGATGGGTTAGGAAAAGTGCGAGAGCGGGTTTTGATCCTTCCAGATCCTCTTCTTCTATCTTTTGGAATCGAACCGTCTTGAAGGCTTTCTTTCCATCAAGTTCCAGCCTCTTTAAGTTTTCAGAAATCTCTCTCCCGGATTCGATCAGACGCTGTGAATCAACCCCTTCTCCTTTCTCCAAAAGAACAAAAAGGAGATCGAACGTCCCTGCTTCTTGCAGATTTTCCATGTAGAGTTTGATGGAACCTTTTTCAGCAGGAAAAAGTTTGAGGAAGTTGGGATCAAATCGAAGCCTGCCAGTAAGCAAGAAGGCGATCCCAAGAATGATGAAAAAAATGAGGAGAATCTTCCGATAATGATGGAGACAGAGATAGGAAATTCCTCGCAGTATTTGCTTCCGCATATGAGTTAAGTGACCCAAAAACCGTAGTGTCGGCATTTATTGCCGACAAAACTCTTTGAATTCGTCCCCAGTAAATGAGGACGCTACAAACATTTGGAATTTAAATCAAAATATTCGAACAGAAATGAATTATAACAGATTCATCAGAAGTTATAAAACGTTAGAATCACGCTTGACAGCCGGGTGAATCTAATAACAAACTCTTGAAATAAATTTATTCATGATTACATTTTTATTGAAGTACAACAAAGGACAAAATTAAACTTGATAAAATTAGTTTTTTTGCAAAATACCTTCCTTAATTCATTCCCACCTCCCTGAACTTCCTTGAAATCTGCTCTTCGTATTCTTATATTTAATATGAAGGGAGGTGTTATCAATGAACCTCAAAAAAATATTTTCCTTTATCAGCCTGTTGTTGGCTTTAACCTTTTTTGTTCCTTGCCGGGGATGGACACAAGCCTTATTTCCTTACGAGGGGGGAGGGCAAACCAAGCCAGGAACAAATGCTCCAATCATTACCCATGCTTTTGCTGTGGAGCGGGGATATTATGGATATATCTGGAAAATCTATATCGAGGCAGAGGATCCAGATGGAGATCTGCTTAGAATTGCTTCCGTAGTGGATCAAGTGGGTTACGGTCATTATCCAACCGATTGGATCTATCTTAAACCGGAATATAAGAAACACTTCAAAGGGTACATCCAATGGAATACCTTTAGCTCAAGGTCATCCTATCTTACGGAATGGACAAAGATTTCATTGAAGGTTTCGGTTTTCGATAGAGCAGGGAACGAGAGCAATGTGATAGTTTTTCCGTTTACATTTGAGTTAGTAAAGGGTCAATATGAGTACAAACCTCCTTCGCCTTTTGATCAAGGCGATCTTCCACGGTTAGGTTATATTCATATCGATCTCTTCGATTCAAATCAAGGGTATGGTCACCCAAACATCCATCATTTCCGCCACTAAATTTATGGGTAAAGGCTAACTTTCAAGGGCCCGAATTTAAAGGGCCCTTTTTATTTCCTTCCGTTTTCTTCAACATGGAATGAGCCCATCTTCATTTAAGAAAGGAGACCTATGCAGATGCAGGGTCTCCCTGAAGATCTAAGAAAAGTAGAAGCCTTTCGTCAGTATCGGGAAATAGGCCTAATTCTTCTCTTCCAGGCTTTATGGAAACCATAGTTCATGGGGCCGAAAATTTGGAGGGACCTATTCATCTTAAAAAGCCTTCGGAACATGGAGCCCCACGAGAGAAAGGAGGAGTTAAGCCATTCAAAACCCTCCTGAAGTTTTTCCGGGCGCATCCCTTTCGGAACAAACGTGACATGCTCCATGTCATAGAGATCCCACTGATCTGTCAATATCCTCCCCTCTTTAGCTTGAGAATAGGCATGGCAACACGAATCAAAACGAGTGACACCTCAGCGAGAGCTGAGAGTGGCCCCAACTCCCGAGCCGGGTATGAAGTAGCCATAGGTCCGAGTTTTTCTAACAACCAAGAATGGGAATTCATGCAACGACGCAAGCAGAATGATTCAACATAGTCAACTACCCCACTTGGCTCGCTCGCAGATAAACCATGTTTCTTCGCGGTCCAACGCGGTCGGCTCTTTGAGCTCGACCATGAAACCGGCTTCGGATAGCAGAGTCGTTACTTCTTCGCTCGATCGAAAATGCGATGTGAGATGCAGCGCTTTAAGCCGCCACTCTTCAATTCGGCGCAGCCAGGGGACGCGCTTTCGAGAGGGGACAGTCGTTCGGAGGATCAGTTTTCCTTCTGGCACGATTTTATCATAGAGCCGCTGAAGCGTGAGCCTCAATTCGTCGTCGGAAATCAGATGAATCATATCGAGCATCAACGCCGTATCCACCTGATCCGGGGAAGCCGCAGGCAGATCGGGCGCTTTTCCGACTGCAGCAGACCCCCGGTCACCGAAAGCCCGGTTTGCAATCGTAACACGTCTGCGGTCGGGGTCGAAACCATAAACCTTTGCCTGGGGAAACAAGGATAGCAGCCAGACCGCTGGGACCCCGTAGCCGCATCCGATGTCGATAATATAACGGGGCGAGTGAAGAAAACTTGCAAGTCGGGGGAACATAGGATCTAGTAGCATCTTGAACCGGGCAAAAAGTCGTGGATAGGGCTCCATGTGCCGGTAACGCCTCATCGTCCGCAACCGATGCTGCTTCGAACCTGGGACGATCTCTTCATGGGACCATCGGATCGGCACAAAAACGTGTTTCAAAAGCGGTGGTGTGATGGTAACCGCACCGATAAAAGAATACCCGATGCCCAGTACCAGAGCGATGCCTGCGTTCTTCAAAAGAGCATGACCGGACACAGCCAGGGCACCAAAACCCATGAATGTTGTGGCAAAGCAAAGAAATACCGACAGACGGATCAAACCCAGCGAAGGGTGATCCTCATCCATATAACGCTGATAGGAACGAACCAGGTAAAGAGCATAATCCGATCCCATGCCGATAACAACCACAGTGACCATGATGGTGGGAATGCCCAGTGGCTCCCCGAGCAGGTTGAGGGTCCCCATAGTACATATCAGTGCAAACAGAGTTGGAAGAAGGCCAAGCAATGTCAACTGCCAATCCAGCAGGTAAAGGAAGGCAACAATAATGGTCATGACACCGACGATCAGGGCCATTTTAATGAAGCTGGACAGCAGCACATCAGCGAGTCTCTGACTGAACAGGACAGGATCAAATATTCTAACCAGACCTGTCAACTTGAACCTTTTGTAAAAGGGTTCTCCCCGGTAGGCTGGCCCCGGAGTGAGGGTGGATACCTGGACCCAGGTTGAGCGGTCACGACTCTTTGATATCCCAAGCAGGCCAAAAAAGGATTGGGGAATTGCCAGGGCTGCCATTTCTTTTGTCTCCACCAGGGTTAAAAAGGGTGCGAAGGCATCCGGCGCAAAGCCCAGTTCGATTGAAACATGGTTCATGGCTTTCTGGAGGGCCGCCGTTCTCTCCGGCTGCCAGAAGGCCCGCCAGGCCGAAAAATTTTGATCTGCCCGCTGTTCACCAGGAAAGATCATGGATGGCACGAAGGCGGAAGCAAGCGTGCCGGTTCTGACATCCTGATCCAGAAGAATCGCTAGGCGGTCTCCTTTCTGCTGTAACTCCTTAACGTCCCGGCCTTCCACCATCACATAGATTCTGCTGAAGAGGTTTCCCCAAACGTCAGCCAAAAGTTTTTCCGCCGCCAGGGTTTCCTTGCTGACCGAGTTCATCGCATTAAGATCTACATGAAACACCGGGTTTGCATAAAAAAGCAGGACCATGGCTAAGCCGACGGCCGCATAAGCCTTCTTTTTGGCTGCGGTTGTGGCGATCCAGTTGGCAAACGCCTGCAAGGGGAGGAGGCTTTTGCTTTTTGCCGGCGGCATGGTAGGAAAGATCACGGGATAGATCACATGGACAAAGATATAGGTAAAAAGGACGCCGAGGGCAGTAAACTCCCCAATCTGGGCGAGGGCGGTAAAGCCGGTGACGGCAAGAAAGGCAAAGCTGACTGCGGTGGTCAGCATGGCCAGAAGTCCCAGGGGCCAGACTTCTTTGGTCGCCTCCAGTCCGTGGGTTTCATGGGGACGGTCCAGAAACAAGAGATAGGTGATACCGTAATCGACAGTAAAAGAGATGATGGCGCTTCCGAATCCAATAGCCATCATGCTAATGGATGGATGAAACAGGGAATAGACAAAGAGGGCCAGCATCGTACCCGCCGCGGACGGCAGTAATGCAAGCAGTCCGATCAGGGGCCGAGGAAAAGCAAGCAGCAAAAGGATAATAATGGCAATGGTTGAGAAAAGGACAGCCCGTTCCGTACCCCGTTTCGTACTGATTTCGTTATCCAGCGCAGCCCTGTAGGTGCCGGCCGGGGTCAGCGTCACGGTCTCCTGCCCTTCGTGGTTTTGATTCAGTTCCCGGTTGATCCCCTCGATCAGGGCAGTTACCTTTCGTGAAAAGGTTGTGTCTATTCCAGAAATGAGAGGCTCAGCAACGACGAGAAGGTGTTTTTTGTCAGCCGACAGAAGGTATCCTTTATAGAATTGGGCATTCTGGGTGGGTGCAAGGTGAGACAGCCGGGAGAAAATCAGATTTCTCAAATTGAGGGGATCCTGGGCGATGAGTGCTGTATGGCCGATGCTTTCCAGGTGGCCCAAATGCGCTAAATGATCGGAGAGCGTTGCGCGGATTTTCGCCGGCTCCAGCAGGGGCTTCACTTTTTCTTCCAGTTCCTTTGCGGAAAACAAAACGGGCAGCCGACCGGTAATGGAGAAGATGAGCTCCGGGATCAATTGCTGCTCCTGGTCAAGGCCGACGCGCGCGAAGAGACCACTTTCACGCAGCCGCTTCTCGATTACCATGGCGGCACTGACCAGTCCGTCTGCATCTGCTTCTGAACGGCCTACATCAATAACCACTCTGTCCTGAATCGGGTGATTGGTGATAATCCGGCGGGCATCCGCTAAGATGGAATCATCATGTGGTAAGGACTCCATGAGATCAAAATCGAAGATGAGACGTTGCAGACCGGTAACAAAGGCCCCCGTCACCACCAGTAGGACTAAAATAATAAATGACCATCGCAGTTTGTAACGCTGAAGAAACATGAAGATCAGCATCCATAAGGAGCAGTTGTAACTGCGTTCAAAATACAATGCCGACCATACTCAACTTCCCAACAACGGCTTTTAACTCCCTTTTGGGAATCTTGCCGCGGGGTCCCGTGGAAAATCTTCGGCAAGAGCGAACATACAATTATAATCAATTCTTTCCGGCTGGATAAGCTCGATAACCTCAGAAGCATTATCAAAGCCCTGGAGGAGCAGAGATCCGCCGGCATAAATGACCGGTGTAGGCGAGACGACCATGGCGCAGAAGAGGATGTTTCCGTTCGAAAACCCGGGCCCCCTTGGGGTCGCCGGTGGTCTCCGAAGTAAACATGAAGAAGAGGGTGTCATCGTTGTTAGTCAAAATGAGAGATGATTAGAAACCCCTTTTTGTCAATTCAAAATAGCACATCTTGTGAAAGCCGGCAATAGTCCTTCTTATCTTCCCCTCCCCCAGTTTTTCTGCCAACCCTTGGGGAGGAGATGCCTGTATGGACCGGAACGCTGAGTCGCATTCTATCGGGAGGCTGTATCAAAGATCTGAGGATGGGGTGGCCCAGAGGATCTGGGTGGGTCCCTCGAAAAGGCTTCATCGGCCAATACCTTCTTGAGTTGAGCAAATGGTTTCCAAGGACAAAGGGGGGATGATTAACTGTTGGAGGCCGGTGACCTCACCTATCTGACAAATGGCCTTATGAAACTTGGAGAGGGACTTGCCCAGATCCTCAGCGAGGACGAAAAAATATGGCGGGCAAGCCCTTCTTATTCCCATAACCGGTTGACAGGTATAGTGATGAAAGATATAGTGAAACCTTAAGTATTGGCAAAGGTGTATTGCCAAACGGCACCTCGACTCTTCAAGATGTCTACGACAAACCCATGAGCCGTTTCCATACCATAACAATCCTGATAGTCCTTACTGCTTTGGGTGCCGGGTTAAGCCTCGCAGGTCCAATTCGCTGGTTCGTTCTCGGGCTATTGCTAACTGCTTATCTCGTCATCTTCATTCTTGGCGTGTCTGTCCTGAGACTTAATTTTTTCGTCAAGGCCACTTGCCGGGGTGATTCAAACGCAAAGCGTGTAGCTCTGACTTTTGATGATGGGCCAGACCCGGCGGCAACCCCAAATCTCCTGGAGGTCCTGAGACGCCATAAGATCAAGGCCGCCTTCTTTCCCATAGGGACAAAAGCCAGGGACTATCCAGAAATTATCAAACAGATCGACCAAGAAGGTCATATTCTAGGGAACCATTCGTTTAGACATGCTTGGTGGACTAATTTTCTAATTTCCGGGGCACTCGATCGAGAAATTAGGATGGCCCAGGAAGCGATTGACGCTGCTATCGGTAAAGTTCCAGCCTATTTCCGCCCCCCCATGGGCCTGACCAACCCACATCTTAGGACAGGGTTGAAGAAACACGGACTGTCGGTGGTAGGCTGGGACGTCAGGCCTTTCGACACCACGGCCAGTACTGAGAAGGTGATAAAAAGGGTACTCAAGAGAATACGCAACGGAAGCATCATCGCCCTCCACGACACGGGACGGGTCCCCGCCGATTTAGCGCATTTAACCGATGAACTTGTGATCAAGATCAAGGAACGAGAATACACATTCAGTGAACCGGAAGAACTGACCGGTGTCAGAGCCTATCAGACAACAGAAGAAATGAACATGACAGAACCCACCCTATCCATTCAATCCTGGGATGAGTTCGAAGCAGGCCAGCAGCGGGGTAGGTTCTGGCGGTTCTTGGCCAAAAAGTTGGCCTCCACCGCTTATGTAAGGAGAGCCATCGAGAAGCAGGTAATGTTGGATGCTTTCAAGACCTCTCCCTCTCCCAGATTCTTGCTTGGTGTGGGTCTGGTCCTCTTCAGTTACATATTAGGATGGCCTATGGTCGGGCTGTTTAGCTTTCTCTCGGCCTATTCCCATGCCCCGGCCCTACTGATGTTGGGCCCGGCTTTTTATGGGTTCTCCCATTTGGTATGGATGTTCGGGATGTATTTGGCTGGGCGGAATTGCATTAAATATGCCGACGCCGTGCTTAGCTGGATCCTGCGCAAGGCAGTAGAAAGGGCTCTGAATCGAGAAACCGGAAGACGCTCGTTATGATAAAATGATGTCAGTTTTTGAATCCTATTCACCCTAATTCTTGTCTTCTGCTTATCTAATCTTCCTATTGCCTCCCCACTATTGCCTCCCCACTATTTACTAAACGGAGCTAATGGATTATAATGTCAAAAAACTTCTATAAATTAGAAGTCGAAACGCCCGCGCTTTGAGGTGGCTAGCCATTTCCTGGTTTACGAACCCCGGTTTTTTCCGGTGGATAGCCAAGGCATCAAGAATAGTATTGCGTCCTAGCCCTAATGCGCGGATCTTTTGGTTTAATGGCTTAAACCAAAAAGAGAAACTGGACGGTGTTTTCCAATGGTTTATTGCCAATGAATGGCCCCATGCCCTTTTTTGGAATACCGGCCTTTGGTATTAGGTTGCCGGAAGGATTTTTGATCATCTTGGATTCTAAATAAGAAATCTCGGCAATCGTAACCAGAACATCGATGGTATGATGAATGCGAGAAGACGAAGTATTCAAAAGGGTATCTGAATATTTGACGACACAATTTGAAATTCCTCCGGAAAAGATAAGTCCTGAGGCTCACCTATTTAAAGATCTCGAGATGGACAGCATTGACGCCTTGGATTGGTTCGCTGCGATGCAGTCCGAGATCGGCCTTCCTATTATCGAGAAAGAACTCAAGATGATAAGAACCGTCCAGGATGTGGTAGACTATTTGGTCCGGAATTTGAGGTGAAATGCGGATATCCCGGGATAGATGGCTGCCCCTGAAGGATCTCCGGATGACCCCCGAAGGCCGTTGGGAATCCAGCGTGCAACTCGGACCCTCCTCAGAATGGTTCTCAGGCCACTTCGATGAATATCCTCTGGTGCCTGGCGTGGCGCTCCTCGCCTTGGCGGCTGAAACGGTGAAAAGACAGGGTCGCGAACAGGGACGTCTCTTGGAGGTTTCTGGATTCTCCGGCGTCAGGTTCAGGCGTTTGGTTTTTCCTGGTGAGGAACTGCTCATCTCAGTAGGTGCCATGCCGCCCGGATCTGAGGTAAAGCTCGATTTTCATGTGACCTGCCATGGCAATACAGTTGTCCACGGTGTATTGAAAGCCACTGAAGAATTGTCCGGCGGGTGAAGAACCGATGGAAGAACTCTTGCAGGAACTCAAAAAGAAGATCGTGGAAGAACTCGACCTCAAAGATATAACCCCGAGTGAACTGGCGGATGACACTCTTTTTTTCGATGGAGGCCTGGGTTTGGATTCCGTTGATCTGATGGTCCTTGTCGCCCTCGTGGACAGGGACTACGGGGTAGAGATCTTCAGCCGTGAACTGGGAGAGAAGGTTTTTATCACTCTGTCCACCCTAGCTGAATACATCACGAAACACCAGAAAAAGGAATAGAAGACCTGCGGCGGATCAAGGCTTACATGGCCTTGGGACATGAAAGGGCTACTTCCGCTCCTAAAGGCTGCCCATAGGGATCGGGCGGAGCGGGTTTCACATCGTTTCAAATAAAGGAGGGGCACAGACGATGAAAAGAGTATGGCTCAAACAGTATGAAAGACACGTCCTCCATTCCATCACCTACCCTGAGATTCCCGTCCACGGTTTCCTTTTGGACACTGTTGCCAAACACCCGGGTGACATCGCGATCTCATTCAACGAGATCCAAATTCCCTACAAAGAGCTCAACGCGAGGATAAACATGTTTGCCTTCGCCCTCCAGAAGGCCGGAGTGGAGAAGGGAGACAGGATCGCCTTGCTTTTGGTGAACTCCCCTGTCTATGTCATTGCCTTCTTCGCTGTCCTGAAGATCGGGGCCATTGTGGTCAACCTTAACGTTGGTATTCAGGGAGAAGAACTGATCCGCTGCTTGAATGAATCGGGTGCCAAGATAGTGGTCACCATGGATCTGTTTGCCCAAAGCATCTATAAGGTGATCAAAAACACAGGGGTGAAAACCGTTATCCTCCACTCAGTGATGGGGTTGGAGAAGAAGATGCGTTTCGATGAAGAAGCCCCTCAACCCCAGTTCTTCCAGGAAGTACTTGCCGCAGCTCGAAACACAGAAGAACCGGCAGTTCAGGTCTCTCCCGGAGATGTGGCAGTGCTTCAATATACCAGCGGCTCTACTGGAGTGTCTAAGGCTGCCACTTTGACCCACTCCAATCTTGTTGCCAGCGTGCTCCAATCCGATACATGGATGGGGATAGAGAATGCAGGGAATGCCGCGGTCCTGTGTGTCATTCCCTTTTTCCACGTTTTTGGGATGTCGGCCTGCCTCCTCCTCTCTGTGCTCAGAGGATACAGGATGGTGCTCCTTCCCCGGATCGATCTGATGGACATCCTCTCCCTGATGAAGACCATAGAGACCTACCGGCCTATCTCTTTTCCGGCCGTGCCGAGCCTATGGGGGGCCATCCTGTCTCTTCCTCCTGAGACAGCCAGGAACCAGCTCTCCTCCATTCAGGTAGCAACGAGCGGAGGGGCACCCCTCCCGGCCTGGGCCCATGAGAGATTTGAGAAACTCACAGGAAGAAGGATGATGGAGGCCTACGGTCTCTCTGAGGCCTCATCTGCCACCCATTTTACCCCTTATCCCCGTGGGGGTCCTATAGGTTCCATCGGGGTTCCCCTTCCGGACACAGAGGCCAAGATTATGGACATTGAAACTGGAGAGAGGGAATGCTCGGTGAGCGAGATCGGTGAACTCGTGGTAAAAGGACCCCAGATCATGCGGGGATACTGGAACAACAAGAATCTGACATCAGCGGCCTTGCGTAACGGATGGTTCTATACAGGGGACTTGGCCCGAATGGATCAGGATGGATTCTTTTACATTGTGGACAGGAAGGATGACCTCATCATCTCCAGTGGGTTCAACGTCTACCCCAGTCAGATCGAGGAAGTCCTGGAAAAACATCCCAAGATCAAGGAGGCTGCGGTCATCGGTGTCCCTGACCGGATCAAGGGGCAGGCCATCCTCGCAGTGATCGTCCTGAGAGAAAGCATGCAGGGAGACAAAGAGGAGTTCCTCAACTACTGTAAGGAGAATATGCCTGACTACAGGGTGCCCAAAACCATTCTCCTTCGCGATGGGATCCCTCGCGATCCGGCAGGGAAGATCCTGAAGAGGGTTTTGAGGCAAGAGGCTCAGGCGGTCTGAGGAAGAATAATGAAGGCCTTCATTCACGAGACGCTCATCAGGATTTCTCTTCTCTTCGGCTCCTGGCCTATCCGGTTCTTCGCCTGGTGGATCGCCACAGGATACTTCCTGTTTCGTTCCTCTAGGAGGAGATCAAGTATCCGCCTCTATCAAGTCATCTTTCCCAACAAAAGGCTATGGTACTATCTCTATTGCACCTGGCGTCAGTTTCACTCCTATGCAGCCACTTTTGCGGAGCGGATTGAGATCGATAGAAAGAAAGGGGTATTCACCTCCGTGCAAGGAAAAGAAGGGGTAGTAGAGGCGGCAAGAAGAGGGAGCGGGGGAATTATCCTTATGTCCCACTTGGGCAGTTTCGAGATTGCGGCCCACGCCTTTCAGGAACTTGGGTTCAAGCTCCTCCTGATCATGGGCGAAAAGGAGGCCAAGCAGGTGGCCCGCGATCAGCGCGAAGCCATGAAGGCGCGGGGAATCCACATTCAGGTGGTCACGGCAGGGGAGGATTTTCTCTTCGGCGGGGTGGAGGCCATCAAGTTCGTGAGAGAAGGAGGGTTCGTTTCTGTCACCGGGGATCTCGTTTGGACCGAACAGCGCTCACGTCTATCCGTCAGTCTCTTTGACCACGAGGTGGGACTACCCGCAGGGCCTCATTTCCTGGCCCTGGTCTCAAGAGCGCCCCTCTTTATCATGTTCACCTTTCGAGATGATAAAGGAAGATACCTGATCACAGCGTCTCCTCCAAGGGAGGTGAAGGCAGCATCCCGTTCTGAACGAAGCGCGGCCCTTCAGGCGAGCGCACAGGCATACGCCAATTCTCTGGAAGAGATGGTGCGTCAGCACCCTTTCCAGTGGTACATCTTTGAGCCATTTTTTCGATCCGCACGGCGTGATAAAAGAGAGTCCAACCATCAGGAAGGATAGGAGTTGAGGGATTCGATATGTACCATACCCTTATGAATGGACTTGCTTTAAGCTATGAGAGGATTGTGGCTTGGGCCGATATACTTGACCGGATCAATGTCTATCCGGTGCCTGACGGTGATACCGGCCGCAATCTCGTCATTACGCTCGGCGCCTGCAGGAATATCAATGGAGATCCCGATTCCCTGAGTCGGGAGATCCTGCTCTCGGCCAGAGGCAACTCCGGAAACATTGTCGCTGGCTTCCTTGCCGGGTTCCTCACCTGCAAGGACTTGTCTTCCCTGCCCATGTCGGCCGAGGCCGGCCGTAACCTCGCATACCAGGCCGTTCCCAGCCCTCAACAAGGAACCATGATTTCTCTGTTCGATACTCTGGTAACATCCCTGAAGAAGACCCCTCCTGAAGAGACAGGGATATGGGTGGAGTCAATAATCCACGACATGGAAGAGACAGTTAGAAATACCAGGGAGCAATTGCCCGAACTCAGGGAGGCAGGGGTGGTTGATGCAGGAGCCCTCGGCATGCTCGTCTTCTTTGATCCTTTGTTGAATACTCTGGCTGGCCGCACGGTCAGGCCCTCTCTCTTCACTGACGATCTGAAGGATTCCTTCAACCTTTCTGGGACATGGCAGGACCGGAAATACCAGGGTTACTGCCTTGACGTGTTGCTCAAGATTGAACATGAAGAGCGGGAAGTCGTGAAACACATCATGGATGTGGGAGAGTCCGTCGTCGCCATGCCCAATGGCGAGTGCCTCAAAGTACACCTCCATGCCACGGACAGAGAGAGGACAAGACAAGACCTCACTGCCATCGGGGCCATCCTGAGCTGGGCCGAAGATGACCTTGCTGAACAAACCTTTCGGTTCAGTGAACCCAGAAAAAACCAAACCATCCATATCATGACGGATGCTGCTGGCTCCATGACGAGGGATTTGGCTCAGCGCCTTGGAATCACCCTCCTCAACAGCTACATCGCCGTCGGGAATCGTTTTCTCCCTGAGACCTACGTGGATCCTTCCCAGTTCTTTGCGGCCATGAAGGCCGGGGCCAAGGTCTCCACCAGTCAAGCCTCAGTAGCCGAGCGGCATGAATGCTATAACAACGTCATGAAATTCTATGACCGGGTCCTCTATCTTTGTGTGGGCTCCTTCTACACCGGCAATTACGATGTGGCCATCAAATGGAAGTCTGAGAATGATCCCGAAGACCGGATGACCATCATTGACACAGGGGTGGCCTCTGGTAAGCTCGGCCTAACTGCCAGGGCTGCTGCCGAGCTTTCTTCCGCCGTCAGCGACTTTTCGGAAATCGTTGCTTTTGTCAGGGGCGCAATCCAGAATGTACAGGAATATATCTTTCTTGACAGGCTGAAATTCTTAGCAGCCGGCGGCAGAATCTCAAAGACCAGCGCTTTTTTCGGCGATGTCCTTCATATCAAACCGATCGTCAGCCCCTATCCGGACGGAGCTCGGAAGGTAGGTGTGGTGAAAAGCCTCAGAGACCAGGTGAAATTCGCCTTCCGCCGTCTTGAGCAAAACATTCTAAAAGACCAAAAGGCTACCCTGCTTCTCGAGTACTCAGACAACCAAGAGTGGCTTGAAGGGGAGATCAAACCTGAGATAGAGCGCAGGTTCCCTCTGGTGCAAGTCATCATGCAACCCTTATCCCTTACCTCTGCTGCCCACATGGGTCCGGGTTCATGGGGTATTGCCTTCCTCACAGAAAATCCCAAAAAGGACGACTCGTATGTCTGAGATATTCTTTCGCAGCTTAAAAGGTCTTTTGATGGGAACCCTTTTCGGCGTGTTTCTTCTTGGCATCTTCTTTGAACTCCTGATTGTTCTTCCCATCCTCTGGGTCCTCAACAGAATCCTTGGACCCCAGCCTTACCGGATGCAGTGGACAATCCGCATCCTCGTCAGCCTGTGGCTCTTCTTGCTCAGAGGGTGCGGACTACTCAAGGCGAGGGAGTTGAAAGGCAAGCCCTTCGATGGACCGTGCGTGGTCGTTTCCAACCACCCTGGTCTCTTCGATGTGCTCTTCCTGATCCGGGATGTCCCGCGCATGTCCGTCATGGTCAAGCGATCTCTGGCAAGAAAGCTCCCCCTCGGCCCGGTCTTTCGCTCAGCAGGGTATGTCCTCTCCCCAGATTTCGAGCAGAGGGGCCCGTTCCAGTGCCTGGATGAGGCCATTGAGAAGATTCACATGGGATACAAGTTCATGATCTTTCCTGAAGCCACTCGATCTCCCAAAGGGGATCTGGGCAGGTTCAATGCTGGCCCCTTCATGCTTGCAAGGTTATCGAACGTGCCATTGCAGCCCCTGTTTGTGAGAAACGAACCACCTTTTCTCCCAAAGGAAGACAAATGGTATTTCCCGCCCTCTCGGGTCTCACCCCTTGAGATCGAATTCTGGGAGCCCATGGCTCCTCCGGGGGCGGGACAGGAGCGGGAGTTTGCCAGGGACCTGGAGGCTCGATACAGGAAGGCGTTGGGCTTGGCTTCGGAGAGGAATAGCGGTCTGAGTACAGGGAAAGGAAATGGAACAGAACCAACTCCTTCCAGTTGAACCTCTGATCCCGCAGCGCCTCCGCATGAGACTAATAGAGTGGGTGAAGAACCCGACTCAGAACGGTTTGCAGGCTGAGACGACCGTAACTGAGGCGTGGCCTCTGAACACGGACGGAGGGGTGAGTTCTCTGATATGTATTGAACTGGTGGCCCAGGCCGTCTCTGCCCTGAGCACATGGCGCCGAGGGCAAGGGGCCAAACCGCGGGTCGGACTGCTCGTCGGCATCAAAGAAGCCGAATTCTCTTATTCCAGCATCCCTGTAATGACCAGACTCACCATTCAGATTGACGAGCTTTACCATGTCGGGGACTATGCCGTGTTCGAAGGCAAAGTCAGCTCAGAGCGGGCTTTCTTTTGTAAAACCATCATCCAGGTAATGGAACCAGAAGAGGAAGTCCTATCGAACCTCGTGACCTCACAGAGGATCGACTCCTGGGAGAAAGAGAGAGGGAATGGAGGCCTGTGATGTCTAAACAGATTGCCCTCGTAACGGGCGGGAGCCGGGGAATTGGACGCGCCATCTGCTTAGAGTTGGCAAAGAGCGGGGCTCACGTGGTGGTTAATTTCCGCTCAAACAAAAAGGCGGCTGAAGAGACCCTGGAGTTCATTCAGCAGGCCGGAGGAACGGGAGAAACGGTCTGTTTCGACGTCGCCAACCAAGAAGAAACCGAGCGAAACATCGAGACCCTTCTTACACGCCATGATGCAATTGATATTCTGATAAACAACGCGGGAGAGACTGCGGACAGTCTTTTTGTCCTCATGTCTTTCGAGGAATGGATGAAAGTGCTGAACACCTCCTTACAAGGATTCTACAATGTTACGAAACCTGTTCTTATGAAGATGGTCAACAGGAAGCAAGGCTCCATTGTTACTGTCTCCTCCGTGTCCGCACGGCTCGGCCAACGGGGTCAGACAAATTATTCGGCGGCCAAGGCAGGTCTCGAAGGAGCCTGCCGCTCCTTGGCCTCGGAGGTGGCTCGCCTTGGCATCCGGGTCAATGTGGTGGCGCCCGGATTGATTGAAACCGAGATGATCCAGAGCCTTCCAAAGGAGATAATAAAGCAGATCATCCCCATGGGTCGCGTTGGCCTCCCCGAAGAAATAGCAAGGGTGGTTCGGTTCCTGTGCTCTGATGAAGCCTCTTACATTACCGGCCAGGTTATTTCGGTGAATGGCGGAATGATCTAGTCGTCTTCTGGCGGAAGGGAGTAGGATGAAAAGATTCCTTTTCATAAGTATCCTAATAACGGTGGGACTTTTCTCCGCCGAAATAGCACCTGCAGAGGATTGGATCTCTCTCAAAGAGGCATCCAGGAATATCCGATCCGTGAAGGCGGAATTCCTTCAGAAGAGATACCTCAAGATCCTCACAAAACCTCTCCTCTCTGAAGGAAGGCTCTTTTTCGACGCTCCCGATTCCCTGAGATGGGAGTACCTCAACCCGTTGCAAAGCGTGATGCTGCAGAAAGGAAATACCATCCAGATTTATAATTTCTCTGAGGGTGTTTGGAAGCCGGAAATGGCGCAGGCCGTTGAGGCAAGACGGATGGTACTTGCGGAAATCAGTCAATGGTTTCAGGGTCGTTTCGATGAGAGCAAGGCATTTAAGCATGTCTACTCTCCCGGACCTCCTGTGCGAGTCACGATGGTTCCGGGGGAAGGGATCAACAGGTTTATCCAGCGGATTGAGATTTTCCTGTCTGTGAGACCTGGGGTCATTGACCGGGTGGAGATAGAGGAACCCGGAGGCTCCCGGACCTCAATCGAATTCAAGAACGTGGAGATCAATTCCAGCCTCTCATCAGAGGTCTTCGAGAAACCATGATCCTCAAGAAAGGTCTTGATATCTGTCTTCTAGGATTTCTCATCCTCTCTATAGGGTGTGTCCCCATATCCGAGACAACCCTGAGCCCAGGCTCACCGGATGACCTCCCAGGTTGCTACGCCATCTTCCCGGCAGAGCCCTGGGAGTCTGTCCATAGTCTTGAGGCCACCATCAGAAGAGGCTCTTCCTCGCTGCTCGGGGTCACCAAGGGCGAACCATCAGAGCGCAGGCTTCAGAGCCTCTTGCTTTCCCCCGAAGGATTCATCCTGTTTGATGCAGAACGCCGGGAAAACGGAATTGCCGTACGAAAGGCAGTAGCTCCTTTCGATTCACCGGCCTTTGCCAGAGGGCTGATGGAGGATGTGACTTTCCTCTTTCTTCCTCCACAGGTCAAGCCCACAACATGGGGGAAGAAAACGGATGGGACTATGATTTGCAAATGGGAAGGCCCTGACGATACTCAGACAGAGATCAGGGGATCGACGGGCAGCGGCTGGCGAATCCTTCGCCGGGACAAACGGGGAGAGGTGATAAAGGAGGTTGTTTTGAACGGACCGTTTGTCAATGGCCTGGCCTCTCGAATGGAGCTACGTGCATTTAAACCAACGTCCTACAGTCTTAGGATGACTTTGGTCCAGCCATCCCCTTAAATAATTTTTATTGAAGTTACCATTCAAAATGAGTAGAGTCTTATCAGGCCATAGGATTTAAGCCGACCTCCCAACTAATCTTTTGGGGTTCCTTGCAAAACTTTTGCCTTAACCATGAACCGGCTGCGCATCATTGTTTTGTCATTTATCCTTCTTTCCCTGAGCTGCAGCTCCCTGCATCCAGATCGACCTGTCTTTAAAAAAGGAGATTTCCCAGGTGCTATAACCGTTCTCGAAACAATTATTAAGAATAACCTGAAGCAGCAGCGGATTCCCGGCGCCGCCGTCGCCCTGGTACATGAAGGCCGGGTAATATTCTCGCGATGCTATGGGTATGCGGATACTGAAAAAAAAGTCCCAATTACAGAAGACACCTATTTCATGGCCGGCTCCCTGACAAAATCCTTTACGGCACTGGCCGTACTAAAACTCATCGAACAGGGTAAAATCGATCCTCATGCCGATATAAAAAAATATATTCCCGATTTCTCCATCAGAAACCTTTACGACGGTGAAGTCCCTATAACCGTAAATCATCTTCTCACGCATACGTCGGGACTCATGATTGATTATTATGTCCGCTTCACCCGTGAAAGAAAATATTCCAACGTCGATCTTCTTTCGCAATTACAGAATGAATACCTCTGCTTTAAGCCGGGTTCTGCCTACAAGTATTCGAATGTCGGATACCGGCTTCTCGGCATGATTATCGAACAAGTAACCGGTGAGCGATTTGAAAGCTATCTCGAGAAAGAAGTGTTCAAACCCCTCGGCCTGAACAACTCATCCTTCGATTATACGGTTGATATGGCCCTTCACATGTCTAAGGGCCATAATGGGGATACGGAAACCTCTCGGGTTGACAATGAAGACAAGTCTGCAAGCGGCTTATTCAGCACGTTGAAGGATCTGACCGCATTCTTGAAATTTCTCTCTTCTAGGGCCACCCAGTTATCTGGGGGAATAAATAATAGCAAAATAATCGATTTGATCATAAAGAACGCCGATCCCGCTATCGATACATTTTATGACAGCAAAAACATATACTCTTCCGGATGGTATTTGAATTCCTATCAGTTCAACGGCATCCATACGGTACTGTCCAGCAGCGGAAATATCAACGGCTTCTCCACTGCAATAACGTACCTCCCTGAAGAAAGACTCGGAATCATCATCCTGGCGAATTCATCTCTTGGATGGAAAGCCAACATGGATATCATCGCTCGGGGCCTCCGAGTCTTGATTGATGCTACCCGGGGTCCCGGAACCCCGAGGACGGATGGCGAAACTCAAAAAAATATCGAATCAACGGCGGAATATGAGTCTTTGTGCGGACGGTACGTAGGTTTTGGTCCCATTGTCGATATTTTCCAGAAGAAAAATAAATTATACGCGAAGTTTAAAGGCCCGGCGGCTCTGCTGATCCCCGAAGGTGATGGCGTTTTCAAACCCGTTCTCCGAATCCTCTTTATGGATATTGATGTGGCGCGATTTACCGATTATGAAAGGATACGGTTCAGATTCAGCCGCAATCGGCAAGGCGATAAATTCCTGTCTATGGAAGCACGCGTGGGTGAATCAACATTTCCAATACCCCTCCATCATTATCAGAAAATCAATATCCCAAAGTCCTACAATCGTTATTATGGCACCTGGGCTTTAGATGAAAATGAGACTTACCCGAATATTCTGCAGCTCTATCTCCCGTCGAATCGATTAACTTTTTTTGAAAAAGACGGGTGGCCCATGATTAAAATAAATACCTGGATGGGTGAAGGACTGCTGCTGCTCGTACCGTTGTCAGAAAACCTGGCGCGTATCGCAGGCTCGGGGGAAATTGTTTCAATGAATGAGGATACGGTAAATTATATCGGGCTTTCTTTTAAGAAAGTCCGGTGAGGCAGCTCAGCCCAATCCAGCCGGCTGAAGCGTGTCGTTATCATCTTTTTCAACTCAAAATCCTAATGTCAGGGTAAAAGTGGCCCTGTAACAAAAATTCTAAGGAGGCATCAACCAATGAGATCATTCAAAATTGTGTTTTTTATTCTATCATTCATTTTTGTGATTTCATGTGCTTCCGGAGGACTAAAACAAAAAGAAGTTGATCCGTGGCTCAATTGGCTCAACACAATATCAGGTGGTCAACCACCCGAAATAAACCTCACTGGAAGATGGAGTGATATACAAGGGAGTGGTATGTTCACTTGGGGCGAAGGCTACCTACGCCAAGAACAAAATAAGATAAACGGAGCCATCGGTGATTATAATATAATAGGGGTTGTCTCAGGGAAAATAATTTATCTCGTTTTTCTGTATCGCGGCACTGTTTATTACACGGCCCGTTTGGAAATGTTCCAAGATATGCTTACTGGAAATTATTTTAAGGCTAAAGATAAAGAGCAGACAAAGGGTTATCCAACGTCTTTCGTAAAAATTGTCGACCCGACCAAAAAATAGAGTCGGAGGTCAAGAGCCGTGAAACCCCCAGGGAACCATTGCGACGCTTTCGCGGCGAACGATTCTTCAAAATATTAATCCGGAAGTTTTTCAACGGTCATCACAAGTGATCAGAGTCATCACATACCCATTGCCTTCGCCATGCATGAAAGGATAGGCCTTTTCTTGATACCTCATCACCCCTTCTTCCTCACCCACCCTCACCACCTCTACCTCCCGGAGGGCTTGAAATAGATGAAGACCCAATGCCTTGGCTGCTGCCTCCTTGATGGTCCAGGCACGAGTGGCGGCCCGCTCCGGGCCCAAACCGGATAGCAAAATAAGGTCCCTTTCCCTGCGTGACATGAAGAGATGCCTTGTCCTGATCGCCTTCTCTGAAACCATCTCAAGATCAACACCAACCGGATGCCTGTGGGCAACGGCTACCACTAACCGGGCACTGTGGGAGACCGAGCAATAGATTCCGCTCTCAGCGAGGCAGGGCCTCACGTCATCAGAGCCAAGGGTCTCAATCTCCCGGTCAGGCCTATCTTTTTTTACGAGGTTAAGTTGGCGGGTTAATCTCTTCAGGGCGACCCTTGCCGCGGTAAAACCCTTCCGCCTTCGCGGGCCCATTCTCATAGCCCTTGCCGCTTCGCGCGGGGTGAAGAGATGCTCCTCAATGGGGGGGATAGCTTCTACATCAAGGAGTATCATTCCAAGACAGGCCGATTGCAGCCGATCGATCCCTAACCAGGAGGGGGAATCCTTCAGAAAAGAACGAGTAGAAATAAAGCCAGGACTTATTTCATTCAAGGGCAAAAGAACTCAGCCTCCTTGGGTCCAATAATGAAAATAATAGCGAGGTAGAGGAATCCATGTCAAGATAACCCAAAGATAACAGGTCGGCGGGTGTCGCAATTGAAAAAGTATTCATATTATGCTAATTTTGATTTTAATAGGGAATGTTATGGAAAGTTCGATTCGAAAATAACATGGGGGAAGTTTTTCAAAGAATTTCTGGAACAAGGTGGCTGGATGTGGATTCATTTTTTTTAGTTCCTATTGAGATATTTTTGTGAGAAGAATGGCCCAACCTGTTTCGACCAGTGTCACATTGAAAGTGCCTTATTACGATGTAGACCTTATGCAGATCGTCTGGCACGGTAATTACTTGAAATACTTCGAAGTGGCTCGGCAGGCACTTTTTAGAGAATACGGAGTGGATTTGCGGCGCTACACGGAAGATACGAGATACGTGTTTCCTGTAGTCCGCTCCACGATCAAGCATATCTGGCCTTTGAGGTTCGATGATGAGTTCATCTGCACGGCAGTGCTCAAGGAAGCTCGAGTTAAGATCGTCTTAGATTTTGAGATAAAGCTAATATCTAACGGCAAAGTCTGCGCCAAGGGCCGGAGTGAACAGGTAGCGGTTCTAATACCGGAGATGGAGATGGTCTTTAAGATCCCCGAAGAAATCCAGAAAGCTCTATACGGTAATGAACAGTTGAAGTGATAACAGGACAGCCATAAAAATCGGACGAAGCAAACACTATTCTTAGAAGATTTTTATGCGGGAAATTTCATAAAAATGGGAAATAAGAGAAGAGTAGTTGTTGTAGGCATGGGGATAAGGTCTCCTATTGGCAATACCCTCGGAGAATTCGTAAAATCGCTCAAGGAACGCCGAAGCGGCATATGCATCATGCCCGAGTGGCAAAATATAAACCGTTTACGAACCCGTGTGGCCGGATTGTGTCATATTGAAGGTGAGGAAGAATTAATCCCCCGGCAATACCGGCGTAGCATGGGCAGAGTAGCAATGTTGGCCGCCCTCTCGGCCATTGACGCAGTGAAGGCATCAGGCCTAAGCGAAGAGGAGATCGCTTCGCAGACTTGTGGAGTCTCTTACGGATCTACCGAAGGGAGCGTTAGGAGTCAAATGGATTATATAGGCAACATGATTCAGAACCGTTCCCTCGAAGGTATACCCCCGTCATGGTACCTGAAATGCATGAGCCATACTTGTGCAGCCAATATCTCCATTCTATTTCATACGAGGGGACCTTTCATAGCCTCCTGCCCAGCCTGTGTTTCTGGTTCCCAGGGGTTAGGATTTGGCTATGAGGCGATCAAGGCTGGAAAGGCTGACATCATGATAACAGGTGGAGCAGATGAGGTCGACATTCTCTCTGCCGCCGTGTTCGACTTAATGCTGGCCACATCATCCAACTATAACGACCGGCCGTCAGAAACCCCCCGACCCTTTGATGAGAACAGGGATGGCTTAGTCGTGGCCGAGGGTGCAGCGACTTTGATCCTTGAGGAGTACGAGCGGGCCAAAAATCGAGGCGCCCCTATTTTGGGCGAGATTGAAGGCTTCTGGACGAACGGGAGCGGTATGCATCTTACGAATTCGGATGCTCGGTCTATGGAAGAATGTATGCTAGCTGCGCTAAAAGACGCCAGACGCAATCCGGCTGAAATCCAGTACGTGAACGCACATGCAACAGGGACAACCCATGGAGATGAAGTCGAGGCAACAGTCATCAACAAGATTTATGGGCCGGATGTCCCGACCACCTCCATCAAGGGTTACATGGGTCACACCATGGGGGCCTGCGGAGCTATCGAGGCCATTGCCACTCTTCTAATGATGCGGGAAGGCTTCATTGCTTCCACATTAAATCTTGAGACCCCAGACCCAGCCCTGCCGCCATTAAACCACGTGATTGGCGAATCTTGGGACCAACGTTTTAGTCTGGCTGTAAGCAACAATTTCGCCTTTGGCGGAGTCAACACTTCATTAGTCACCAGTTTGGTCTAAGAGATGGACTTCCTCGCGACAGCCTCAAGCTCCTTCGCCATTCTTTGAGCAACGGATGCCTCCTGCGAAAAATGGACAGGCTCAGCTATGATGAGAAAAGGAGATATCTCCCTTTTCCTTCTACGATGGTTTGAAGTCTTTTCATTTCCGCAGTCTTGAGGGGATGAGGACCCTCGTGGCGACCAGCCGGGCAAAGGTCCGAGTGTTGCGCCAGAAATCTAGCCATGGTCTGAAGTGGGAGACTCTCTCTTCAAGAGGCCCATAGAGGGCACGTACAGGTGCCTCGATGATGGGAATTCCACACCACACTGCCCGAACCAGAACCTCCACCTCAAACTGGTATCTCTTGGCTTTGGTCCCAAGGTGCAGGGTTTCAGGAAGGGGGTAAACCCGAAATCCGGACTGTGAATCGGAAAGCCATCTCCCGCATGAGGTCCAGACCCAAAAGTTGGCGAATCTTCGGCCCCAGCGGCTGGTCCAGGGTACATTTCCATGCCCCATCCCCGTCCGTTTCCCTATCACAAGGGGTCGCTGCCCCCCCGGGACTGCCTGAATCAGGGAAAGGATATCTTCTGGATCGTGCTGCCCGTCGGCATCAATCGTGATCGCCCAGTCGGCTAACCGGAGAGCTGCGGCGAACCCTGTAAGCAAAGAAGCTCCTTTACCCTGATTCTTCTTATGGCGTATAACTGTTACCCCGGAAAGGGAAGCGAGGACATAGGGAGTGGAGTCTGTCGATCCATCATCCACCACAATCACAGGTAGCCGGAGCTGGAGGCATTTCTCGACTACCCCCCGCACCTGCGTCCCATGGTTATAAGCGGGAATGACAATGGCATAGCGAAGAGGTATGGTCATGAGATGAGAGATCCTGGAAGTACAGGTGTTCACCTCGGAGGGATCCTTTTATCGATACCGCCTCAAGGCTCTGTCAAAACCTTTCGGAAACTTGGATCTTTCATGATGGTCTCGATTAACCTGTTCGTCATCCTGTAAGCCCGCTGCTCAAGGGCAGCAATGTTGCGGTCCTTTTCTGCAATCAATGGCTCCTAGAGGGTGTATTTCTCTGTAAAGACGGTTACCCCTCTCTTCTGAACGGTCAACCTCACATGGTAACTCGCATCTGTGATGGAGAGAAGGGTCACCCACATAGCGGGCGCTGTGAGATCGGGGTTGTCCACATTGGAAACGCCCATCCCTGCTTTTGTAAAGGCATTCTGGAAGGCATACCGGAAGTAGTTGTGAATGGTGTCGTTGATGGAATAGCTAATTTTTTTGTCCAGGCTGTAGTAGTACCAAATGCTTGTGTCATTTGCCTGGTTATCGAAATTCATGAGGTAGACACGCTTCCCCTTGTACACGCTATAGTCGTCAGTGAACACAGGGTTATAATTACTCAATGACACTTTCACCGCCTGGCAGCCAATAATGATAATGCCGATGATAACACACATAGATCCAATAATGGTTTTTTTTCGTTTACTGGAATTCATAACCTCCCCTCCTTTGCACCCAAATGGCTTACACTTACAATTCCACTCACTGAGGTAAGATCATAGATATACTGATTGTATGTGTCAAGAGCCATTTGCGATGTTATGGCTCTTGAAGAAGCGGTTCTTTACCGAATTGCTTATTAAGATCGCACCTGAAAACCCCGTCCTGTGCCTGCCTGCCGGTAGGCAGGGACGAGGATGAAGGGTGCGATCTTAATAAAAGTATCCACTCATCTGGGTCTTCTTTCTTAGAGAGCGTAATGTCTATCAATTCTCTCCGTACTTCTGCTTTGAAGATTCATAAGCGTTATGTTCAAGATATAAGCGTAACCGAACACGGGTTGTGATGTTGAGGTTAGATTATTAGAGGGCTTTCAGGACGATTAATTTAGGTCTGATTCTCTTCTTCTAAGCTTGGTGCACAACAAGCCTCTTAGAGCTACCAGCTTCCGCCGCCGCCACCTCCGAAGCCACCTCCGGAAGAACCTCCGCCCCCAAAACCACCACTGCCCCCACTGGATCTCGGGGCTGAGAACATAGCAGA
>Ga0315281_10002247_pt1 | contig 28682 bp, 22 predicted proteins | sample YL17G07_0_MG_FD_204540 | JGI IMG/M metagenome (GOLD analysis project Ga0315281, IMG submission 204540) | Sediment microbial communities from Yellowstone Lake, YNP, Wyoming, USA - YL17G07_0 | ecosystem: Environmental > Aquatic > Freshwater > Lake > Sediment | place: USA: Wyoming | collected...
GCACCGTGTGACGGTGACGGGCCGGGTGAGGTAGTCGATGAACCCTCAGGACATGGGGGAGAATACAGTTGGCCCCTGAGGGGATCAAGGCTTTTATGACGACTACTCGGGTGAAATTTCTCCCCCTATCCGCAGCGCGCACGAGGTGGTCTTTCGCCGCGGCCGGCGGGCAGGCGGCGGCTGATGTTGGATGTTGGATGTTAGATGTTGGAGGGTTGTCGCGCGGTGGCATCAGGTCGGTGCAGGGCGTCCCCTGGGGCGCCCGTCATCGGGCGGGGGGTGCTCCGAGGCCGGAGCGCGTGCTCGCACCGTCGTGCTCGAGGGCAGGGCAAGCCCAGCCCCTACGCGCCCACTGACGACTGATAACTGATAACTCACAACTGACAACTCAGCAGCCGCTTGCCGCCGGGGGCGCTTCCGGCGACGATGGGGCATGGTGAGCACTGCGACGATCGATGCTGAGGGTACGTCGCTCGCACGGCGGCTGGCGCGCGCGGCCACGCGGCATCGCTGGCTGCGCGACGTGTTCGAGATCGGCCTGGTGGCGCTGGCGTTCCTGCTGTACTTCCTGGTGCGCGGCGCGGTGGTGGACCACGCGGACCAGGCGTATCGCAACGCGCGGCAGCTGATCGATTTCGAGCGGGCGGTGGGGGTGTTCTGGGAGCCGCGGCTGCAGGAAGTGGTGCTGCACCGGAGGCCGCTGATCGACCTGTTCAACTTCATCTACTTCTGGCTGGACTTTCCGCTGATCGTGGCGATCGGGATCTGGCTCTACTACTTTCGGCGGCACGAGTACACCGTTGCACGCGACGCACTGCTGCTGTCGGGGGCGATCAGCCTGGTGATCTACGCGACGTTCCCGGTGATGCCGCCGCGGCTGCTGCCGACGGGCGAGTTCGTGGGGACGATCGAGAAGTACAACCAGCTGAGCTACCAGGCGCAGTCGCTGCAGGCGTTCGTGAACCCGTACGCGGCGGTGCCGAGCCTGCACTTCGGCTGGGCGATGATCATCGGCGGGGCGCTGGTGTGGTCGGTGCGCAACCCCCTGGTGCGGGGCTTCGGGATTGCCTTGCCGTGGTTGCAGCTGGCGGCGATCGTGTTTACGGCGAACCACTACATCGTGGACGCGGTGGTGGGGTGCGCGGTGTGCCTGGCGGGGCTGGCGCTGGCGTGGGGGATGCAGGTGCGGGTGTATCCGTGGGTGGCCGGGAAGGTGATAGGTTCTAGGTTATAGGTTCTAGGGCGAAGCAAAAGGCCCGCCGGTTTGGCGGGCCCTTTGCGTTAGTTGCGGAGGATTCTTGTTAGCACGGGAAGCTCTCGGGGTTGAAGCGGCACGAGTTCTTGCCGATGAACTTCTCGAAGTCGCTGACGTTGAAGTTGTCTACCGTCTCGTTCAGCACGCGCGTCCATGACGAGATACCGACGGAGTTCTCGGGCAGGTCGCTGTCGTGCGCCATGACGACGCGGTCGCTGTGGTTGTCGATGCGGTCGTTGACCATGTCGGTGAGCTGCTTGACGACGGCGTCGCAGGCGGATTCGCCGGCCTTGCAGTTGTAGCCGAGGAAGACGCCGGCGTGCTCGAGGATGTGGGGGATGGCGTCGCGCGGGACTTCGACCTCGGGCGGGTAGACGTTGGGGTCCGGGGGGATGCGGGGGAGGATGTTGCCGCCGCCGACATCGACCTTGTTCTGCACGTTGAGGTGCTTGCCGGATGACGGCGGGTTGCTGTTGTAGCAGGTGGTGGGCACCGTCGGCGTGGCGCCGGGTGTGTTCGATGTCGCGGTAGTAGCGGCGGCGGGGGTCGAGGACGGCAGCACCGTCGGCGTGGCCGCGGCGGCGGCGTTGCTGCCGGAGTGGGGGACGCCGTCGCAGAAGGGCGTCATCGGCCGGTCGGGGGTGTAGGTGCCGGTCTCGTGGCCGCGGCCCTCGGAGGGGACGTAGGTGCCGGGGATGCTGGTGCTCTGGTCCGCTTCGGCCTTGTCGGGCCCGCTGAGGCTCTTGCCCTGCCCGGACTGGATGACCAGGTAGACGATCAGCAACACGATCGCCACCACGCTGGCGAATATGCCGATCGGCACGACGGGGAAGCGGCTCCCGCCGCCGACCTTCACGGGCGTGCGCCGTGATGGCGGCCCGCCCGCCGCGCCGGGGGCCTTCTGCGCTCTACGTTGCTCTCGGCTCATCTGTCTGCGATCTCCTGCCCCGGCGCGGGGAGTGCTGCCGAGGGGCAGCACTCCGGATTCGATCTGGCTCCGCCGGCCCGCCGACAAAGTCGAGCGGGCGGGCGCGGTGTGCAGCGACATTATACGTGCGCGCCCGGAAAGCTGGAAGCTCGCACGGGATCGACACGCACCCCGGAGGCGGGCTACTCGCACCACCAGGCGAAGCCGACGAGGCCGGGGCCGGTGTGCGCGCCCATGACTTGTGTGAATTCTGTAAGGTAGCTCTCGCTCAGCGCCAGGCGGCTCTGTGCCGCGCGCAGCAGGTACTCGGCGTCGGCGGGAGCGTTGGCGTGGTGGACGGCGAGGTGCGTCGTCCGGCCGGCGGTGGCGGCGGCCAGCAGCTCGATCATCCGGTCGAGCGCGCGAGCGCGCGTGCGGGTACGAGCGATGAGCTTGATGTCGGAGGCGCTGAAGCGGACGATCGGCTTGACCTGGAGCATGCCGGCGGCCCAGGCGGCGACGCGCGGGACGCGGCCGCCACGTGCCAGGTAGGTGAGCGTATCTAGCATGGCCAGCAGGGTGACCTGCGTGGTCATGGCTTCGGCCCGGGCGATCACCTCGTCGATCGAGGCGCCGGCGGCGGCGGCGCGGGCGGCCTCGATGACGATGAAGCCCTGCGCCATGGCGGCGTTGCGGGAGTCGAGCAGGCGGATGTCGGCGCCGGGCGACTCGGCCTTCGCCAGCTCGATGGCGTGGCGGGCGGAGTCGTGCATGGCGCTGAACTGCGCGGAGACGGTGATGCAGAGGACGGCATCGGCACGGGCGGCGGCGCGGGCGATGGCGCTGAGGAACATGCCCGGCGAGGGGGCGGCGGTGGTGGGGCGGTCGGCGGAGGTGCGGAGCAGCTCGTAGAACTCGGACGTGTCGGCCGTGACGGAGTCGACGAAGGTGCGGCCGCCGAAGATCAGGTGCAGCGGCACCACCTCGATGCCGAGGCGCGCGGTGACATCGGGCGGGATGCAGGCGGTGGTGTCGGTGACGATGGCGACGGTCATGCGCGCCCTGGTGGGGTGGTGATTGGTGACTGGTGACTGGTAACTGGTAATTGGTGAATGGTGATTGATGACTGGTGTTGGGCGGCCAGAGCGTAGCGGCTGGAGGGCGGTGCGGTGATCATATGCTGCACATTAGACGGTGCGGGCACGGTGTGCGGCAATAGCCGCGCCGCTGGGGGAGTGCGGCGCCGGAGCCGTCGCCGCGGACCGATCGCGATGGATAGGCGCAGTTCCATGACGGTATGCTGGTGCGATGATGCGCATCGCGGCTCACATTGGCTTGGTCATGATGCTCGCCTGCCTGATGCTGACGCGCCCCTCAGGTGCCCGAGCGCAGGACACAGGCTGGTCGATCGAGCGCTTCGAGTCGCAGATCCACGTCAACGCCGACGCGAGCTTCGACGTGCGCGAAGCCATCGACGTCGACTTCGGCTCACTGCAGAAGCACGGCATCTTCCGCGACATCCCCGTCCGGTACAACTACGACGCCTCGCACGACCGGCTCTTTGGCTTCGAGAACGCATCTGTCGTCGATGGCAACGGCGCTCCAGTCAGGTTCAAACAGAGTCGCAATGGGGCCAATGTACGGCTCCAGATCGGCAACGCCGACCGCACCGTCAGCGGCAAGCAGTCGTATCGCCTGAGCTACCGAATTCGCGACGGGCTGAACGCATTCCCGGACCACGACGAGCTCTACTGGAACGTCAACGGATCGGCCTGGCAGGTGCCGGCGAAACAGGTCTCCGCCTTCGTCACGCTCGACGTCGGCGGTATCACGCGCGTGCAGTGCTATGAAGGGCCTACCGGCGCGACGGCGTCCTGCAACCACCTGGGCGACGAGACACGCGTGGGCTTCGTCTCGACGCGTAGCTTCCACCCCAGGGAACAGCTGACGATCGTCGCCGGATTCGCGAAAGGCACGGTCAGTGAGCCGCGGCGGAAGCTTGTCGAGCATACGGTGTACAGCTCGTCAAGTGCTCGTGACTTCTTCGAGATCTCAAGATGGACTCTCGCTGGCGCTGCGATCGCGACAATTGGTGGCCTCGGGTTCGTAGCGCTCAACTGGTGGCGTTATGGACGCGATCGTATCTACACGTCGATCTACTACCTCAGCCAGAATCCGGCCGAGGAGACACGTCCCGTATTCCATCGCGACGCCGTCGTAGTCGAGTACACACCGCCCGAGAAGCTGTTGCCAGCCGAGATGGGCCTTCTTCTCGACGCGCGCGTCGATCAAAAGGATGTGACGGCCACCATCATCGACCTTGCTGTTCGAGGCTATCTCTCGATCAAAGAAGTCGTACCACCCGCGTTCCTGCGAGAAGGAGAGTGGACGATCACGCGCAAACGTGATCCGAAGGATCTCGCGCCGCACGAGCGCATCCTGTTCAAGGGCCTGATGGGCGACCGCGAGGAGGTGAACCTCGCGGACTTGCACACCGACTACGCGGGCGCGCTCTACCGCGCTCAAACGCAGTTGTACAACGACTCCGCGAAGAGCGGCTGGTTTACGTCGAATCCCGAGAGCGCCCGCGCGGGTTGGCTCTGGCGGGGAATAGCCGTCGCCATCGTCGCCGGGATCGCGACGGTCATCGCCGGGGCCGCGGCCGGTGCAGCGATTGTCGGTCTGCCCCTGGTGGCGACAGGTTTGCTGATCGCGGCGACGGCTTCATGGATGCCGAAGCGCACCGCGCGAGGCAGCGAGATGCTTCGGCGCGTGCTGGGATTTCGGCTGTACATCGAAACGGCCGAGAAAGACCGCCAGCAATTCAACGAGCGAGCCGGCATCTTCGCGGAGTATTTGCCGTACGCCATCGTGTTCGGCTGCGCAGAGAAGTGGGCGCGCGTATTCGGCGATCTCGATACCACGAAGATCGCGGCGACCTGGTATGCGGGAGGCGCGGGTTACGGCGCGCTGGTGATGTCGCAACACCTTCAAGGTTTTTCGTCGTGCGTCGCACACAGCATCAACGCGGCGGCGATCGATGTTCCGGCCGGCCATGGATACAGCGGATTCAGTGGCGGCGGCGGCTTTCCCGGTGGTTTTGGTGGCGGAGGTTTTTCGGGCGGCGGCGGCGGCGGTGGCGGCGGCGGGAGTTGGTGAGCGGGCGCCCAGGTGCCGCTACGGCGACTCCGGCGTGTCGCCGAGGAGGTAGCGGGGGCCGGGGCCGCGCGTTTGGGCGCGGTCTTCGGGGTTGAAGAGGCGGCATCGCTCGAGCGAGAGACAGCCGCAGCCGATGCAGGAGGAGAGCTGGTCGCGAAGCTTCTCCAGGGTGACGATGCGCGCGTTCAATTCGTTGCGCCAGGCGCGGGAGAGGCGCGCCCAGTCGGCGGGCGTGGGATCGCGCCGGTCGGGCAGCGCGGCCAGCGCATCGTGTATGTGCCGCAGCGGCACGCCCATGCCCTGCGCCGCCCTGATGACGGCGACGCGCCGCAGGACGCTGCGGCGATAGCGGCGCTGGTTGCCGCCGGTGCGCTCGGCAGCGATGAGGCCGAGCGACTCGTAGTAGCGCAGCGCGGAGGCGGCGACGCCGCTGCGGCGGGCGAGTTCGGTGATCGTGATGCGGTCGGGCAGCGCGGTCAAAACTTCTTCCTCCGAGGGGCTTGACTTCAAGTGTCCTTGAAGTTTTACCATCCCGTCCATGACATACGCCACACAGGAGTCCAACGCCGAATCAACCACCCCCGAGACCCCGCACGGGTACGAGGACCTGCGCCGCCTGATCAGCCTGATGACGGGCGACGAGAAGCACTCGTCCAGCGCGACATCCACTCTGGACGTGCTGTGGGTGCTGTACGACCGCGTGCTGCGCATCGACCCGCGCCGCGCGGACGACGACGACCGCGACCGCTTCCTGCTGTCGAAGGGGCACGGGCCGATGGCCTACTACGCGGTGCTGGCGGCGAAGGGGTTCATCGACGAGGGCGCGCTGCGGACGTGGGCGCGCTACGAGTCGACGCTGGGGCTGCACCCGGACCGCAACCTGGTGCCGGGCGTCGAGATCTCCAGCGGCTCGCTGGGCCACGGGCTGCCCATCGCCGTGGGCATGGCGCTGGGGCTGCGGGCGCGCGGCAAGGACGGGCCGCGGCTCTTCTGCCTGCTGGGCGACGCCGAGTTCGACGAGGGCAGCAACGGCGAGGCAATCGTCGCGGCGGCGCGCTTCGGTCTGGAGGCGCTGACAGCGGTGATCGTGGATAACCAGTCGTCGTCGCTGGGCTGGCCGGGCGGCATCGAGCAGCGCTTCGCGGTGGAGGGGTGGGCCGCCGTGACCGTCGACGGACGAGATCACGGCGCGCTGGAGGCGGTGCTGACGTCGCCGCACCCGGGCGTGCCGCTGGCCGTAGTTGCTGTTGTGGAGCCGAAAGAATGAGCACCGATTCTATGCGAGACCGATTCGTGAGCGTCGTGACGGAGCTGCTTGATACGGAGCCGCGGCTGGCCGTGGTGATGGCCGACATCAGCGTCGATCGCTTCCGGGCGAACGGCGCCTGCGCGCGTCATCCACTCCGCATCGTGAACGTCGGCATCCGCGAGGGGCTGATGGTGGACGTAGCGGCGGGGATGGCGCTGGAGGGGATGCGGCCCATCGCGCACAGCTTCGCGCCGTTCCTGGTGGAGCGGTCGTTCGAGCAGGTGAAGCTGGGGTTCTCGCACCAGGGCGTCGGCGGCATCCTGGTGAGCATCGGGGCCTCGTACGATGTGGCCGCGTACGGCCGCACGCACGAGGCGCCGGGCGACGTGGCGCTGATGGCGACGCTGCCCGGCTGGCGCGTCCACGTGCCGGGGCACCCCGATGAGGTCGAAACGTTCATCCGGGAGGCGGCGCGCACCGACGACGCGGTCTACATCCGCCTGTCGGAGCGGAAGAACGCGGCGGCGGTGGCCGGCGCCGACACGGGCGCGCTGGTGCCGCGGCGTCGCGGCGCGGCGGGCGCGCCCACGGTGGTCGCCGTCGGCCCGATGCTGGACCCGGTGATGGAGGCGACGGCATCGCTCGATGCGACGGTGCTGTACACCGCGACGGTGCGGCCGTTCGACCGCGAGGGGCTGCGGGCGCTGGTGACGGGGACCGATGTCGTGCTGGTGGAGCCGTACCTGGAGGGCACGTCGGCGGCCGAGGTGTCGGCCGCGCTGTCGGACCGGCCGCACCGGCTGCTGAGCATCGGCGTGCCGCGCACGGAGCATCGCAAGTACGGCAGCGCGGCGCAGCACGACGCAGCGCACGGGCTGGATGCTGCGGGCCTGCGCGGGCGGATCGCGGAGTGGCTCGGGGCGTAGGGGGGGTGGGAGGTGGGAGGTGAGAGGTGGGGCGAAGGGAATGTGGAGGATGGACGGCGGAGGGTGGACGGCCGAGTGACGCCACTTCTGTGATAGCGTCGTAGGGATCGCGTAGGGGACCCGTGGGTCGGGCGTATGGCAGGCTGTCGCGCCAGGTGCGAGTATCTCCTCGGGAGGGACGCCGCCCGGCGCGTCATGGGGGCATGGTTCGATCACTAGTGTTGGTCATCGTCGCCGTCGGGTTCGCCGCTGCCTGCGGGCAACCCGGCGAGCAACGCTCGGCGGCCCTGACACCTGAGGCCACGGCGGGCAGCGCCACCGCGCCTGCCGCCACTTCGGCGCCTGTGCCGACCGCCACTCCGCCGATCGGTGCCTGGACAGGCATCGCCGAGCTTGATGAGATCATCCGGCTGGAGCTTGCGGGTGACGGGAAGGCTCTGGCCGATCGGCTGCAGATGAAGCGTGTAGCGTGCACGCTGCATCCCGAACCGCTGGGCTATCCTCCGCTGTGTGCGCCCGGTGAGACCGAGGGGCAGATCGTCGAAGCGTTCCCCGAAGGGAACTGCGAAGGATTCCTCCAGCGGCCGGACAAGGCCCGGGAGGAGATCGCGCGGGCCCTTCCAAAGACGGAGTTCTACGCGGCCCTGGCGCCGGCGGCCCCACAGGAAGGAACGGAAACTGGCTATTGGCTGGTGTTCAGCTCTGCTCCGCCCGCTTCGCCCGGGGGCATCGTCTACGTCGTTCGTGGTGACCGAATTGTGTCGTGGTTTGGCGCCTGCAATGGTGCCGGTGCGATCGAAAGTGGCCGTGCCCGTCTGCTCCCCCTTACAAACACCGGCATCGCGCCGGACAGGAGCACCCGGATCGCGCCGCTCGATGGGATCATCGCGGCGGTCGAAGGCGATAGAGTGGACCAACTCACCACGCGCCTGGTGTACCGCGACAGCCACTGCGCGGAGCGCTATTCGCCCGGCGATGGGCTGTACTGTCTCCAGGGCGAAGCCGACGGGAGTAAGACCCATCTCTTCTCCGCCGACGGGTGCGTCAGCACGCTGCTCCGCGGCAGTGAGGCCGAGGCACTGTTGACCGCTGCCCTTGAGGACGCGCCGCCGAAGCTCTACGCGATCGGGCTTCCGACGCTAGCGGAGGCGCAGGCCTTCAACTATCGCGTCTTCTTCGCGTGGGGAGACGGCGCGGACGCTCGCGGGTTTGCGCTGGACATTCTGGACGGCCGGATCGTGCGGTTCGACAGCGGATGCGGGCCGGTCGCGCGGCGAGCGGCGACCGTGACGACGTTCGTCGTCCCCCCGGCCGTCCCTCCGTCGCCGGCCGACCCCGATGCCGTGACGGCGACCGGGCTCGCCGACGTTGATGAGATCGCGCAACTCGTCACGAGCGGCGACATGGCTGCCATCGTGACGAGGACGAAGACAACGGCCGTCCCGTGCGGGCGGCCGGGCGACGCCTTCGGCCGCGTGGACTGTGGCAGCGAGGCGCCGGGGACGCCCATCGAGAGCGTAGCCACCGGGTACCGCTTGTACGAGCGTGTGGCTGATGCCGTGAGGTTTCACCTCGCGGCACAAGGGCTCAGTCTCTACTCAGTGTCACGGATATCACCCGTCGGCCGAGGTGAGTGCGGAACGGTGTTTGCGCCGGCGTACACGCTGACGTTCTCCTGGGTCTCGAGCCCGCCGTTTGCGGGGGTGGGCCTGGTGAGCATCTATGTGGGTGGTGGACAGATCGTCGGGATAGGCGGCGGATGCGACATCGGATGGCCCCCGGACGTCGCAGCAGGGTACATCCTCCGGCCGCCCGACCAGCGGTAGCTGAACGCTGCGGGATCAGCCTGATTTGCCCAGCGGGGGGTGTATTGGTATGCTGCGTTCGATATGCCACTAGCGACAGAGCGCAAAGCTGAGATCATCGGGCAGTACAAGGGTCACGAGACCGACACGGGTTCGGCCGAGGTGCAGATCGCACTGCTGACGGACCGGATCAACGGGCTCACGGGGCACCTGAAGCTGCACTCGCACGATTACCACACCCAGCGCGGGCTGCTGAAGCTCGTCGGCCAGCGCCGGCGCCAGTTGGCGTACCTCAACAAGAAGGATGTGACGCGCTACCGCGCGATCCTCGCAAAGCTCGGCCTCCGCAAGTAAGGGACGAAATCCCGCGGGGGCCATTCCATAGCTGTCCGAGTCAGGGACCGGGCACGTCAACGTAAGAGAAGAGCACGTCACCCTCGAGCACGGGACGGAACAGCCGCAGGCGCGGCTCCCGATTTCACGCATCTATCTCGAGTTGTGGACGCTGCCGGAGAATCGGCTGCCGCATCTGCAGATCAACACACCAGACCCAGGTTCAGACGTAACCTGCGATCCCATATCGGATGGAGGAATCCTACACGCATGCCTGAAGTAAGAACGTTTACACGAGAGATCGGCGGCAAGACGCTCAGCGTCGAGACCGGCCGGCTCGCCAACCTGGCGGGGGGCGCCGTGCTGCTCCGCTACGGCGACACGGTCGTGCTGTGCACGGCGACCATGGCGCGCTCTCCGCGCCCGAACATGGACTTCTTCCCGCTGACCATCGACTTCGAAGAGAAGATGTACGCAGCGGGCAAGATCCCCGGCTCGTTCTTCCGGCGCGAGGCGCGGCCCTCGACCGAGGCGATCCTGAGCGCGCGGCTGACGGACCGCCCGCTGCGCCCGCTGTTTCCGAAGGGGATGCGGAACGAAGTGCAGGTCGTCATCACGGTGCTGGCCGTGGACAAGGAGAACGACCCCGACGTGCTGGGCACGGTCGGCGCGTCGGCGGCGCTGAGCATCAGTGACGTGCCGTTCGGCGGGCCGGTCAGCTCGGTGAGGGTCGGCTACATCGACGGCAAGTACGTGGTGAACCCGACGTTCGAGCAGCTCGAGGACAGCCTGATCGACATCGTCGTCGCGGGCACCCGGAGCGCGATCATGATGGTGGAGGCCGGCGCGAACGAGGCGTCGGAGGAGATCATCCTGGGCGCGATGGAGTTCGCGCAGGAGCAGAACCAGATCCTGATCGAGCTGCAGGACGAGATGATCAAGGCGATCCAGCCGGTGAAGTGGCAGTTCACGCCGCCATCGGTGCCGGAAGACCTGAAGGCGAAGGTCTTCGCCGACCTGGCCGGCAACGTCGAGGAGTTCCTCGCGCTGGCGAAGGACGAGCGGCAGGGCGGGCTGGATGACCGGCGCAAGGCGCTGGTCGAGAAGTACGGCGAGGAGTACGGCGAATCCGCCGTCGGCGGCGCGCTGGACGCCTTCGTGAAGAAGACGGTGCGCGACTCGATCCTCAACAACGACCGGCGGCCCGACGGCCGCGACTCGAAGACGGTACGCCCGATCTCGTGCGAGGTCGGCATCCTGCCGCGCGTCCACGGCACGGGGCTGTTCACGCGCGGCCAGACGCAAGCGCTCAGCATCGTGACGCTCGGCGGCGTGGGCGACGCGCAGCGGCTGGACACGCTCTCGCCGATCGAGAGCAAGCGCTACATGCACCACTACAACTTCCCGCCGTACTCGGTGGGCGAGACGGGGCGGATGGGCGGCGCGGGCCGCCGCGAGATCGGCCACGGCGCGCTCGGCGAGCGGGCGCTGATGCCGGTGCTGCCGGACGTCGAGGAATTCCCGTACACGATCCGCATCGTGTCGGAGGTGCTGTCGAGCAACGGCTCGACGTCGATGGCGAGCGCGTGCGGAAGCACGCTGTCGCTGATGGACGCGGGCGTGCCGATCAAGGCGCCGGTGGCCGGCGTGGCGATGGGCCTGATCATGGGCGAAGACGGCAAGTACAAGGTACTGACGGACATCGCGGGCCTCGAGGATGCGATGGGCGACATGGACTTCAAGGTCGCGGGCACCGAGAACGGCATCACCGCGCTCCAGATGGACATCAAGATCCAGGGCATCCCGATGGAAGTGATGCGGGCGGCCGTGGCGCAGGCGCGCGAGGGCCGGATGTTCATCATGGGCAAGATGCTCGAGGTGATCAGCGAGCCGCGCAAGGAGATGTCGCCGTACGCGCCGCGCATGTACCGGCTGCAGATTGACCCGCAAAAGATCGGCACGGTCATCGGCCCAGGCGGCCGCGTGATCCGCTCGATCATCGAAGAGACGGGCTGCACGGTGGACATCGAGGACGACGGTTCGGTGTTCATCGGCGCGACGAACGAAGAGTCGGCGCGCAAGGCGATCGACATCATTGAGGGGATGACGAAGGACGTGGAGGTCGGCCAGATCTACACGGGCCGCGTCGCCCGGATCATGAACTTCGGCGCGTTCGTGGAGATCGCGCCGGGCAAGGACGGACTGGTACACATCTCGGAGCTGGCGGACTTCCGCGTGCCCTCAGTGGAGGACGTGGTGTCGGTGGGCGACGAGGTGCAGGTGATGGTCACCGAGGTCGACTCGATGGGCCGGATCAACCTGTCGCGCCGCGCCGTGCTGGCGGGCGAGACGGACCCGGCGGCGGTGGTCGCGCGTCAGCAGGCCGAGCGCAGCTCGCGCCCGGGCGGCGGCGGCGGTGACCGCGGCGGCGACCGGGGCGGACGCGGTGGCGGTGGCGGCGGCTACGGTGGACGTGGCGGCGGCGGCGATCGCGGCCCGCGCGGCGGCGGCGGTGGCGGTGGCGGCGGCTTCAACCGCGGCGGTGGTGGTGGCGGAGGTGGCAGCGGGCCGCGCCGCAGCGCCGACGGCGGACGGCCGCCGTATCGCCCGCAGGAGGGCGATGGTCCTCCCGGACCGCCGAGGCCCCCGTTCGGGACGTAGGCCACTCGTAGGAACTGATGCACGAATCCCCCTCTTCGCGGCGCGAGGAGGGGGATTCTGCTTTGGAAGCTGGAAGTCGGAGGCTGGAAGATGGAAGGCTGACCGGCTTCACCGGGCTGGTCTATCCACAGATTTCACAGATTGACACAGAAGGGCGGCGGTAGCTTTCGGTTGCGATTCGTGGTGATGATCTTGCGTGCAGGTGCGTCCGCCTGCGGGGCCCTCACCCCGGCCTTCGGCCACCCCTCTCCCACGAGGGGGAGAGGGGCGCGGGGGTGGCGGTTTCGGTTTGTGGTCGGGACGTGTGTTGGCGTGCGCCTTCGTGTAGGGGCGGGGCTTGCCCCGCCCGCATGCCGCGTGCTGCGCGGGGCGCTCGCACAGCGCTCGATGCGCGAGCGCACGCGGCCGCGTGCCCCTACAGATGAGGGCGCTCGTGCTTACACGGGGCGGGCGCCGGGGACGGGGATGACGGTGCTGGCGACGCGGACGCGCATCCGCGCCCGTGTCACGCGCCGGACTGATGATCGGCGAGGACTTCGCCGATCTGGTGTCGTGCGCGCGCTACAATCGCCGGATTCGTCGTGAGGTAGTACGGCAGCGCGCCCAGTCCCATCAGCGCCCAGCCTCGCCCTCGCGCCCAGGTCGCGTCGTCGACGCCAAGCGCCGCGCGGAACGCGTCGCGGCTTTCGCCCGAAAAGAGCGTCCACGCCACGGCCAGGTCCGCCGCCGGATCGCCGACACCCAGACAGCCAAAGTCGATCACCGCGCTCAGCCGGCCTCCCGCGGCGACGATGTTCACCGGCAGCAAGTCGCCGTGGATCCACACAGCGGGTCCATGCCAGGCCGGCGCCGCAAGCGCGGTTTCCCAGGCCGCCGTCACAGCATCGATATCCAGCAGCCCATCCCAGTGTGGGATTGCCTGGCGGAGGTGGTCGTCACGCACGGCCAGCGGGACGCCGCGGAAGAAGTTGTGGCGCCCGGGCCGCGGCGCGCCCGTGGTGTCGATCCGCTGCAGCGCCGTGATGAACACCGCCAGGTCCACCGCCGCTTCCTCGAGGTCGCGGAGGTGCTCGGCGGTGGCATCGTCGCCTTCGAACCACGGCGAGATGCACCACTGCCACGGGTAACCCTCGCCCGGCTCTCCCTTTGCGAGCGGGACCGGTATGGCGAGCGGCAGGTGCGGGGCGAGTACAGGCAGCCACGTCTCCTCCTTCTCGACCTGCCCGGTCGCCCACTTGATGCGGGGGAGCCGCACCGACATGTCGTCGCCGAGCCGGTAGATCGCGTGGTCTGTGCCGCCCGAGCTGGCGTGCTCGACGGGGAGGTCTGCCCACTGCGGAAACTGCGCGGCGAGCAGCCGGCGCACGAGGGACACGTCGGTGTCCACCTCGTCCGCGTGCATCTTGTGAGCGCTCATGAAGGCAGACCCTGCGACCGGCCGTAGACGGAGATCACGTTCGCGCCCTTGCCGGTGTACGGGCCGCGGCTCCAGTCGCCCCAGCGCTCCTTTAGCCGCAGCCCGGCGATCCGCGCCATCAGGTCCATCTCGCTAGGCCAGATCTGGCGCTGGACGACGGGCCACAGCCGGATGCCCTGCGCCGATAGCGAGACGTGGCTTTCTTCCAGCAGCTGCGTCGCCGGATCGTAGCGCGCCACATCGAGCCACACGGAGTCGACCTCGATCGCCTCAGCGTGGACGTACTGATCGCCGGTAAGGCCGAGGGACGCCGGGTGCAGCGCTTCCACCACGAAGACGCCGCCGTCGGTGAGGTGCGCCGCTACGTTCTCGAAGCAGCGCACCTGGTCGTCCTGGGTGAGCAGGTTCTTCAGCGTGTTGTAGACGATGTAGATCAGCGGGTAGGTGCCTTCCACGGGCACGTCGGCGAAGTCGCCCATGGTGACGGCGATCTCTGAGCCGCCCGGCTGCTTGCGCAACACGTCCACCATCGCTTGCGAAATATCGATGCCGTCGACGCGCACGCCGGTTGCGGCCAGCGGCCGCGCGATGCGACCGGTGCCGATCGCCAGCTCCAGCACCGGGCCATCGCCGGCGTGGTTGTGCAAGAACGCCACCGTCTCGGTCTCATCGCCGCGCAGCCGGTAGGGATCGCCAGCCGCGACTTCCGGGCCGAAGCTCATCGCCGGCTTGTAGTTCTTCATTGCAACTCCTTCTGAATTCAAACCCGCCGCACGACGTGCAGCAGGTATTCCTTGCGGTCGAGCGGATTGTGATCGGTCCGCGCCCGCGTCGGGATCGCGCCATCGACCGGCTGGTAGCGGTGAAACGCGCTTTCGAGGACGCCTTCGCCGCGGGTCAGCGCAGGCAGTAGTTGCTGCAGCTCGTGGACCCGAGCCGCCGGAATCTCACCGTCCAGCATGTACGACGGACCCCGCAGTTCCTGTGTTTGCGGGACGGCGTGCAGCCGTGCCAGCACGGGCACTGTCGCTCCGAACGTGTCCGCGGGGATCTCGAGGTGGAAGCGGTGCATCGGCTCGTACACCGTCGTGCCGGCCTGCCTTAGCGCGCTCATCAGGACCAGCGGCGTGAGCTTCCGGAAGTCGGCGGCCGTGCTGCCAGGGGCGCGGTAGCCGCTGTCGATCATGGTCACGGTGCAGTCGGTGACCTGCCAGCCGAAGAGGCCCTCCTGTAGCGTCTCGCGGACGTACTGCCCCATGTGGTCGACGAAGGTGTCGACGGTCTTGTAGATGTAGATCGGCACCAGGCGAACGTCGACGTCCAGCCGGAACTCGATGCCCGAGCCGATCGGCGCAGGGTCGAGGCGCAGCCCGACCGTGGCGAGGAACGGGTTCGAGCTGATGGGCGAGCTGTTCCCGGTGACGTTTGTCTTCGTCTTGGCGTAGAGGACCTCGACCGCGGCGCCGGCGCCGATGGGCCGCTCGATGCAGATCGTCGTCGTTTCGCGGAACTCGACGTCGATGTTAAAGTCGTCCGCCAGCGTCGCCTGGATGACTTCTTTCTGTACCTCACCGTACAGCGAGATGGATGTCTCGTGCCGAACATCGTCCAGCCGCAGGTTGATCAGCGGATCCTGCTCAGCGAGTTGGGCGAGCGCAACGTGCAGCGCGCCCCTGTCGGAGGGGCGGCGGGCAACGACGACCGATTCCAGTGTCGGCGGGGCGAAGTGGTGACCGCCCGAGGCCGTGCGCATCACGCCGATCGCGTCGCCGATCTGGATGTCGCCGAGCCCCCAGAGCTTACCAATCTGCCCTGCGGCGACCGACGCACTCTGGGCGGCTGACCCGCGGTCGAACACCATGATCGCGGTGACTTTCGCCTCGCGATCCGGGCCGAATCGCAGCCGGTCTCGGATCCGTAGCGTCCCCGAGAACATACGGACGTACGCGATCTTCTCCCCGCCGGCACCGCGTTCGACCTTGAACACCGTGCCCGAAACCGGGCCAGCGACATCTCCTTCGGCCGCGGGCAACAACTCTGTGATGCCGGCGATCAGCGAGTCGACGCCCGCACCCGTGATTGCCGAGCCGAAGAACACCGGATGCACCAGCGCCTGCCCGGTCTGCGCCGCAAGCTCGCTGCGGAGTTGCCCGTACGAAACCGCGGCTCCGTCGTCGACGTACGCGGCCAGAAACGCAGCGTCGTGACTCGCGAGCAAATCGACCAGCCCGGCCGCAAAAGCAACGTCGGCCGCGCGGAAAGGCGTGAATCCGGGGCTGGGCGTACCAAGGTCGCGCGCCGATCCCATCGGGACGATTGCCGGCGTCAGTTTCTCGGCGATGTCCCGCAGTACGCGTTCATATTGCGCACCGCCGCGGTCGATCTTGTTCACGAAGATGAGGGTCGGAATGCGCAGCCGCTGCAGCGTCCGCATCAACACGCGGGTCTGCGACTGCACACCCTCGACGGCGGAGATCACCAGCACGGCGCCGTCGAGCACACTGAGCACGCGTTCGACTTCGGCGATGAAATCCGGGTGGCCGGGCGTGTCGATCAGGTTGACTGTGACATCATCGATAACGAACGACACGACGGCGGACTTGATCGTGATGCCGCGCTGCCGTTCCAGCGCGAGGGAATCGGTCTGGGTGCTGCCGTCATCGACGCTGCCGATCTGGTCGATGACACCGGCCGCGTAGAGCAGCCGCTCGGTCAGGCTTGTCTTACCGGCGTCTACATGCGCCAAAATCCCCAGGTTCAACGTTCGCATTAAGCGTCATGTCCTTTGGATACGTGACTCCCTTCTGAATGGACATGAACGCTTTCCGCATTTCACTTCTCCTTGGTGGATGCTGGCCGTTGTGTGGGAGTGTAGTAGGTGGCCACTCCGCGCGGCAACCGATTCCATTGGGCAACTCAGACCGGGCGGGCGCCGGGGACGGGGATGACGGCGCCGGTGATCCGGGCGGCGGCGTCGCTGCAGAGGAACGAGACGACGTCGGCGATGTGCTGCGGGGTGTTGCCGTTGGCGGCGATCCGCTCGCCGCGGGTGGCGGCGAGCGCGGCTTCTAGCGTGACGCGCGCTGTGGGGCCGGGGGCGACGGCGTTGATCGTGATCCCTCGCTCGAATTCGCGCGGGGCGAGCGTGCGGGTGAGCCAGTGGCGCGCGGCCTTGCCGAGCGGGTAGTCGAGCGGCGCCACCGGCGGGCCGTGGCGCCAGTCGTCGGCCATGTGGCCGCCGATGCTGATGATGCGTCCCCAGCCGCGCTCTCGCATGCCGGGCAGGACGGCGCGGAGAAGGTAGTACACGCTCTCGATCTCCTGCGCGAGCACGGCGCGCAGGTGTGCCGGCTCGATCTCGGTGATGTCCTGCGGCTTCCAGGGGCCGCCGGCGCTGTTGACCAGGATGTCGATGGGGCCGAGGCGCTCGTTCGCGGCGGCGACCATCGCATCGACGTCGGCGGCGTCGCCGATATCGGCGGCGAGCGGCAGGGCGCGGCGGCCCATCGCCTCGATCGCGGCGGTGGTCTCGGCGACGCGGTCGGGCTTGCGGTGGTAGTTCAGCACGACGTCGGCGCCATCGCGCGCGAGGGTGAGGGCGATGCTGCGGCCCATCCCCTCGCCGCCGGTGCCGGTGACGAGCGCTATCCGTCCCTGTAGCGTCATGGGGGGAGGATAGCTTGTGGGAGGCGGGAAGCGGGAAGTCGGAAGTCGGAGGTCGGAGGCTGAGGCCGAAGGTGGACGGTGGAAGATGGAAGGCGGGCCGTGGCGAACGGCTGTGTGGTTCGGGGCGGGGGGAGGCGTTACAGTCTGCGTGTCTGCCGGGCGGGCGGGGCCTGACCGCTGACCCGCTGACAAGCTGAAATGCTGACAACCTGACATGCTGAAGTGCTGACAAGCTGAGATGCTGGCTATGGGACAACTCTCCGGGAAGGTCGCGCTGGTGACGGGCGGGACGCGCGGGATCGGCAAGGCGATCGCGATGAAGCTCGCGCGCGAGGGCGCGGACGTCGTCATCAACTACTCGCGCAGCAAGGCCGATGCCGACGCGACGGTGGCGGAGCTGCGGGCGCTGGGCGTGCAGGCGGAGGCGCTGCAGTGCGACATCGGCGACCGCGACGCGGTGTTCGCGATGGTGAAGGCGGCGGGCGAGCGCTTCGGGCACATCGACGTGCTGGTGAACAGCGCGGCGCGGGGGCTGGAGCGGCCGCGGGCGGCGATCGATTCGCTGCCGAAGCACCTGAAGCACACGATGGACGTCAACGTCTTCGGGCCGTGGTTCGCGACGCAGGCGGTGGTGAAGTACATGACCGGCGGCGGCGCCATCATCAACCTGCTGAGCCCGGGCTCCGACCGCTACCTGCCGAAGTACGCGCCCGTCGGCGTGTCGAAGGGGGCGCTGGAGTCGTTGACGATCTACCTGGCGGTGGAGCTGGCGCCGCGCGGCATCCGCGTCAACGCCGTGTCGGCGGGGCTGGTCGAGGGCACCGACGGCGTGCGCATGCTCGACCAGGAGATGGTCGGCGACTACGGCGCGAAGGTGCCGGCCGGACGCCACGTGCACCCGGAGGACGTGGCGGACGCGGTGGCGTTCCTGGTGTCGCCGGCGGCGTCGATGATCATCGGCCAGACGCTGCTGGTGGACGGCGGCTACTCGTTGCTGGGGACGGTGTGAGGGCCGAGTTGTCAGTTCACAGTTCTCAGTTGTCAGTCGCCTGTGGTCAGTTGTTGGACGGCGGCGCCAGTCACTTGGCGCACTTCGCGATCAGGGAGCCAGCGGCGGCGGGTTGCCAGCCGGTGGGGGTGAGGGCGTTGACGCGGTAGTAGAGCTTCGTGCCGGACGGGATGGCATCGATCGCGTAGGCGGTCTGGGTCGGCTGGAGCGGGCCGTGCGGCGTGTAGGAGCCGGCGGGGAAGTCGCCGGAGAGGCCGACATCGAGCCAGACCTGCTGCGCGTCGGCGGGGGGCGCGGGCCAGGCGAGGGTGACGGTGGCTGCTCCGGGCGCGGCGGCGCTGCACGACTGCGTCACCGTCGCGGTGGCGGCCTTCGAGTCGGGCCCGGTGGAGTACACATAGATCCCGAGCGCGACGAGTCCCAGGAACACGAATCGGCCGATCACGATCGAGGCCTCCTGTGGAAGTCTCGACGCGCGCGATCGGCCGTATCAGCGGGGTTTCCCCTAGGTGGCGCGGATATAGGTGATCGGGACGGTGGCGGCGGGGTGTAAGGGGTTGCCTTCACGCGCTGCTGGGCCGGACGGATCCACAGATTTCACCGATTCTCACAGATTAGAGACTGGGGACGATATCTGCCTTGAAAATGGCGTCTGATCAGCCGGTTGAGCCCCTCTCCACGGCGTGGAGAGGGGTGGCCGAAGGCCGGGGTGAGGTGCACGGCCCGCCGCGGTTATCAGTCTTCATCCCACCTGGGTGCCGGCCAAGCCGGCATGGGTTATCTGTGGATGAGCAAGGGGGCGGGCACGCGGCCGCGTGCCCCTACGGTGCGTGTGCGAGCGGCTGATCGCGCGGCGCTATCCCAGCTCCGCGATCCCCGCGCGCAGCCCGTCGAGGCGGGCGCGGACGGCGGCGAGGCGCTCTTCCTCCGTCGCGATGATCTTCGCCGGCGCCTTCGAGCGGAACTGCTCGTTCGACAGCTTGGTCTCGATGCGGCCGGCTTCCGCCTCGGCTTCGGCGATCTGCTTCTCGAGGCGGGCGCGCTCGGCGGCGACGTCGAAGAGGCCGGTGAGCGGCACGACGGCGGTGACGCCTTCGAGCACGGCGGTGGCGACCTGGTCGCGCGGCGCGTCGGCGATGTCGGTGACGACGTGCAGCGGCTTCGCGCGGGCCAGCGTCTCGAGGTACGGCGCGCCGGCCTCGAACATGGCGCGCGTGGCGCCGGTGGCGACGACGTAGGCCTCGATGAATCGCGCCGGCTCGACCTTCTTCTCGGCGCGGATGTTGCGGATGGCGCGGACGACGTCGATCAGCATCGTCATCTCGCGCTCGGCGTCGTCGTCGCTGTAGCCGCTCTCGCCGCGCGGGAACGCCGCGACGATCAGCGCCTCTTCGTCGGCGCCGTCGATCTTCTGCGAGAGTGCCTGCCAGATCTCCTCCGTGACGAACGGCATCACCGGGTGCAGCATGCGCAGGCAGCGGTCGAGCACGTACGCCAGCACCGGCAGCGGCGAGTCTCCTACGGCGACCGCTTCGCGCGGCCCGCCACTCGCGCCGCGGACGCGCACCTTGGCGATCTCGATGTACCAGTCGGCGAACTCGCTCCAGACGAACTCGTACACCTGCCGCGCCGCCTCACCCAGCTCGAACTTGCGCATCTGCTCGTCGACGCTGCGGGCGAGCCCCTCGACGCGCGACATGATCCAGCGGTCCTCGAGCGGCGCGCCGGCGCCGGGCATGGCGTCGGGCAGGCGCACCGTGCCCTCGCCGATCATCGAGATGACGAAGCGGGCGGCGTTCCAGAGCTTGTTGGCGAAGTTGCGGCCCATCTCGACGCGCTGGTCCGAGAGGCGCAGATCGTTGCCGGGGCCGCTCGACGTGATCAGCGTGTAGCGCAGGGCGTCGGCGCCGAAGCGCTCGACGACATCGAGCGGGTCGACGCCGGTGCCGAGCGACTTGCTCATGCGCTGGCCGTGCTCGTTGCGCACGGTGCCGTGCAGGTAGACGGTGCTGAAGGGGATGTCGCCGGCGTCGTAGAGGCCGAGCATGATCATCCGGGCGACCCAGAGGAAGATGATGTCGTAGCCGGTCTCCATGACGGAGGTGGGGTACCAGTACTTCAGCTCCGCGCTGTCGTTCGGCCAGCCGAGCGTGGAGAAGGGCCAGAGCCCGGACGAGAACCACGTGTCCAGCACGTCGGTCTCCTGCAGCAGGTGGCCGCCGCCCGACGGCGACCGCTCCGGCGTCTCGATCGAGACGATGGGCGTGGCCTCGGTGCCCGACCAGGTGGCGTGCTTGAGGATCGTCTCGTGCGTGACGCCCTCGGCGCGCAGCTCGTTGTAGGTGCCGACGCGCGGCTGGGCGTTGGCGCCGGCGGCGGGGTCGCGCAGCGTGACGATGATCCGGTCGCCGTCATCGTCGGCGCTGTACCAGACGGGGATGCGGTGGCCCCACCAGAGCTGGCGCGAGACGCACCAGTCGCGGATGTTCTCCATCCAGTTGAGGTACACGCGCTCGAAGCGCTCCGGCACGAACTTGATGCGGCCTTCGTGGACGGCATTGATCGCGGGCTTCGCGAGCGGTGCCATGGTAACGAACCACTGCCACGACATGAGCGGCTCGATGACGGTGTGGCAGCGCGTGCAGACGCCGATGGTCATGTCGTGCGGCTCGGTTTTGACGAGATAGCCCAGCTCCTCGAGGTCGCGGAGGATCACCTGGCGCGCCTCGTAGCGGTCCATGAGTGCGTAGGGGCCGGCCTCCTGGTTGAGCGTGGCGTCCAGGTTCATGATGTTGAGCGTCGGCAGCCCGACGCGCTGGGCGATGTCGAAGTCGACCGGGTCGTGGCCGGGCGTCACCTTTAGCGTGCCGGTGCCGAACTCCATCTCGATCGCCTCGTCGGCGACGACGGGGATCTGGCGCAGGATGACGGGGAGCAGCACGGTGCGGCCGATCTTGTCGGCGTAGCGCGGGTCCTTCGGGTTCACGGCGACGGCGACATCGCCGACGAAGGTCTCGGGCCGCGTCGTGGCGACGGTCATGTATTCGTCGCCGGTGTGCGGCCTGCCGTCGGCGTCGACGCCGTCGACCAATGGGTAGCGGATGTACCAGAGGCTGCTCTGCTGGTCTTCGTGCTCGACCTCGAGGTCGCTGAGGGCGGTGCGGCAGCGGGGGCACCAGTTGATCATGCGCTCGCCGCGGTAGATCAGGCCGTCGTCGAAGAGCTTCTTGAAGGTGGTGCGGACGGCGAGCTGCGGGCCGTCGTCGAGCGTGAAGACCTCGTGCGACCAGTCCGCGGAGGCGCCGAGGCGCCGGTGCTGGTTGCCGATGATCGGACGGTAGCGGCCCACCCACTGCCAGACGCGCTTCTCGAACTCCTCGCGCCCCAGGTCGTGGCGGGTGAGGCCCTCCTTCGCGAGCTGCTTCTCGACGACATTCTGCGTGGCGATGCCGGCGTGGTCGACGCCCGGCACCCAGAGCGACGGGTCGCCGAGCATGCGGTGCCAGCGGATGAGGATGTCCTCGACGGTGTCGGTGAGCGCGTGACCGACGTGCAGCTCGCCGGTGACGTTCGGCGGCGGCATGATGATGCAGAACGGCTGCTTCGACTCGTCGATGCGCGGCTTGAAGTAGCCGCGCTTCTCCCAGAACTCGTAGACGCGGTCCTCGGTGGCGCGCGGATCGTACGACTTCGCCATCTCGTTGGGCTTCGCTTCTGTCATGCTTTGCCTCGTGTGTTCGGGCACGAAAATGCCCCGATTCGTATCGGGGCCCGTGCCGGATGCGCGCGCGTCAGCGTCCGGTCAGCGGGCGTCCCGTACCGGTACTACGACGTGGCTTGCGGCCGGCGTCTTGTTCACGCGCGCATGGTACCGCATGGGAGGGGATGCGCCATCGGGGGAATGCTGACCACCCCGGCCGTTTACGTTTCGGTTGACGAACGGCCGCTGCGGCGCGGGGCGGGCACGCGGCCGCGTGCCCCTACACGGGTGGGGCGGCTTGTGATCGACGGGGTGGCGTGGGGACGGGCACGCGGCCGCGTGCCTCTACGTGCGTGGGCCGGCGAGCCGAAGAAGGGCTGGAGGCGTGGCGCCCGGGGTTCTGGGTTCTACGTTCGCCGAACCTATACCCTGATGCCGATGGCCATGATTCGCCGCCCACGGGCCCTGCAGTCGCTCGCGCTACCGGCGCCGCCGCCGGAGGCGTGGCTGGTGGCCGGCGTGTTGGCGGCGACGGCGTTGGCGTGCGCCGCGCTCTTCTCGCATGCCGCTATGTTCGCGGGGCTGGCCGCCGGGTCGCTCGCCGCCGGCGTCGCGCTGTACGAGCCGCGCGCCATCGGCCCGCTGCTGGCGCTGGCGCTGCCGCTGGAGATCTCGAAGCTGGCATTCCCGTTCTTGCAGACGCGCTCGGAGCTGGGGGGCGGCCTCGACCCGACGTCGATCGTCGACGCCGGCCGCATCATGGTGGCGATGGCGTTCGCCGTTTGGCTGATCCGCCCCGGTCGGGCGCGCGCTGACGTGATCCCCGTCTCGCCGCTGACGCTGCCGCTGGCGCTGCTCTTCGCCGTCTTCGCGCTGTCGAGCCTGTACGCGATCAACGTGTCGGCCGCGCGCACGGAGACGCTGAGGCTGGTCTTCTCGCTCGGCACGTTCGCGCTGGTGCCGTTCTTCGTGCGGGACAGGGCGGCGCTGCGCTGGACGCTCTACGCGTTCGTCGCCAGCGTGGCGGCGCTCTCGGTCGCCGGGATCTACCAGCAGGCGACGGGCACGTTCTTCTGGAACGCCGGGCTGGGGCTGTTCGGCGAGCGGCGCATCAACACGACTTTCGCCGATCCGAATCACTTCGCGCGCTTCCTGCTCGAGGGCATCGTCATCGCGATGATGCTCTGGTTCTACGTCGAGCGGCGCGTCAAGCTCGCGTTCCTGTTGCCGACGATGGCGCTGGCGATCCTGACGCTCGTCTTCACCGGATCGCGCGGCGCCTGGGTCGTGGGCATCGTCGCGCTGCCGGTTGCGGTGATGGCGCTGCCGATCGAGCGGCAGCTGCGGCTGCGCATGCTCGGGCTGGGCGCGGCGCTGCTGGTGCTGGCGGCGGTCGCTGTGTCGGCGTTCAACCCGTACTTCGCGAAGCGCGTCAACACGTTCACGTTCGGCTTCGAGGCGGCGGGCGCGCGGCCGTACCTGGTGAAGGCCGGCCTCAACATGTTCTCCGACCACGCGATCACCGGCGTCGGGGCCGGCGGCTACCAGTCGTCGTTCGAGTCCGATTACCTGCGCTACAAGGACCCGAAGATCAAGGCGAACGTGACGATCTCGCACACGTCGCTGGTGACGATCATGGCAGAGTTGGGCGTCATCGGCTTCGCCGCGCTCGCGTTCCTCGCAGTGCGCTGGGCGTGGTACATGCGGACGCTGTTGCGTGAAGCGCCGCCCGATCTGCGGGCGGCGGCCGTGGGGCTGGCGATGATCAGCGTGATCATCGTCTTCGGCTCGCAGACGGAGGGCCGCTTCCTGGAGGACCCGTATCTCTGGTTCGCCGCCGGTCTGGCGGTCGCCATCGATACCATCAGCCGGTCGCCCGCCGGGCGCGTCGGTGCGCCGCCGGACGCGACGTGAGAGTCGTCTACCTCGCCGACGCGCCGTACATCCACACGCGCCGCTGGGTGCAGCACTTCGCGCGCCTGGGCTGGGAGGCGCACGTGATCTCGTTTCGTCCGGCCGAGATCGAAGGCGCCACGGTGCACTACGTCGACGGCTTCGAGGCGGCGGGCAAGGCGCGCTACCTGGTGCACGCGCGGCGCGTGAGACGGTTGATCCGCAGCCTGCGGCCAGACCTGCTGCACGCGCTGCACCTGACGAGCTACGGCTTCCTCGCCGGGCTCTCCGGGTTTCAGCCGTCCATCGTTTCGGTCTGGGGCACCGACGTGCTGGAAGCGCCCTCGCTGACGCCGATGCATCGCTGGATCACACGCCACGCGCTGGCGCGCGCGGGCGCCGTCACGGCGACGGGCCTGCGCCTGGCCGAGGCGACGCTGCCGCACATGCCGGCGGGCAAGCCGGTGAGCGTCATCCCGTACGGCGTCGATGTCGAGCGCTTTCGCCCGGCGCCGCGCGAGAGTGCCGGCAGCGTCACCGTCGGGGCGGTGTCCCGGCTGTCGCCGGAGAAGGGGTTCGAGCACCTCCTCCGCGCGGTTGCGCTTGTCCGCGACCGCGGCGTCGCGCTCGACGTCGTGCTGGCGGGCGATGGCCCCTCGCGCGCATCGCTGGAGCGCCTCGCCGCCGATCTCGGACTGCGGGAGCGGGTCGAGTTCGCCGGCGAGGTGGCGCATGAAGATGTGCCTGCCGTGCTGCGCCGCCTCGACATCGCCGCGATGCCGTCCACGTGGGAGGGCTTCGGCGTCTCCGCGATAGAAGCGAGCGCGATGGAACTGCCCGTCGTCGCGTCCGATATCCACGGCATCCCCGACGTCGTGCTCGACGGCGAGACCGGCATCCTCGTGCCGCCGGCCAGCCCGGCGGCGCTCGCGGACGCGATCGAGCGGCTGGCACGGGATGCGCCGCTGCGTCGGGCGATGGGCGCTGCCGGCCGTTCGTTCGTCGAGCGTAACTACGACTGGCGCGACAACGCCGCCCTGATGGAGCAGCTGTACCAGTCGATGCTGACGCATCCGTAGCAGTGGCCGCGGCGCTGTCCCGAATCTGAGGGCGTCGTGCATCAGGACGCTCGCCCTCGCGATCGCGGGAGTTCCCGCATCCACAGCGCCCGGCGACCCGGCGCATACTCGTCACAGGACAGACGAGGGCGGCACACCGGGAGTATCAGCATGAACAACGAGACGACGGCGAGCCGGCTGGCCGGCCCCACGCAGATCGAAGTCGACGCGATGCGCCTGCTGCTCGCGATCGAGTCGCAGATCTTCGCCGACACCGGCGAGGCCCGCGCCGCCCAGCGCTACGGCAACCGCGTCCGGTTCGCGATCGAACGCGTGCACGAGATGCGGCTCTCCGCCAGGCAGCTCGGCGGCGTGTTCGAGCCAGCGCGGCTCGAAGTGTCGCTGTCGATCCTCGAGAGTAACGTCCACCAGGCGGCGATCTTCGCCGACCGCATCATCGCGAAGATGCCGAAGCAGGTGGCATCGCGCTACCAGCCGGCGGCGGTCGTCGCGATTGCCGGTGACGCGCGCGAAGACATCGTGGAAGAACGCGCCGCCTGAGCCTACGGGGCGATGCCGCCGGGATCGTCATCGCCCAGCGGTGACGTGAAGGCGCGGCCGGCGTCGGTCAGGTCGCGCAGCAGGTCTTCGCCGGCCGGCTTCTTGCCCTGCTGCACCCAGCTCACCATGTCCTCGAACGCCCGCTCGCGCTCCGCCTCGGTGAAAGCGCAGTGGCCGCCGCGGCGCACCGCGCGCTGCACCAGCAGGTCGCCCGCGCCGGCGGCATCGACGGCGCGCCGGTAGATCTGCTCCATGGTGATCGGCACGAAGAGGTCGCCGGTGCCGTGCAGCGTTAGCAGCGGCCGCTGGATCTTCCCCGTCGGCGCGCCGAACTCCGGGTACTGCGCACGGTCCTGGTACGCCGGGTTCGCCTGCACACGCGCGATCTCGCGGTTGAGTTGGTCGCTCGAGACGGCGAAGCCGTCGCCGATGGCGTACTGCGTGTCGGTGTTCTGCGCGACGGCGTTCGCGGCGCCGGGTACGGCGACGACGTTGAGCAGCAGCACGAAGTTGAACAGGTAGTTCGCGCCGAATCCCTCGCGGAAGTAGGGACGCGGGCCGCCCGTCAGGTGCTCCACCGCGCTGGCGAACTCCTGGCCCTTTGGCGTCAGGTTGGCGGCCGGGCCGAGCGCCGGGGCCACCTTGTTTTTCAGCGAGCCGGCGAGCTTGCCGACGTCGGTAGTCTGCGACGTCAGGTCGACGCCGCTGAAGTAGCCGCCCAGCGCGCCCCAGCTAAGGAAGTAGTCGACGATGCCCTGGCCGCTCAGCGAGCCGCACTCCGCGAGGGCGCCGTCGTACGCCGTCGGGTACGTTTCGAGCGACACGGTGACGACGTTGCCGCCCATCGACTGCCCGTAGAGGTAGCTGTGCTTCGGAGCGCCGAGCTTCTCGGCGACGACGTCGCGCAGTACGAACGTGTCGCGCGCGCCGGCGCCCGGGCGGTAGCCGTTCTGGCTGTAGCTCGATGCGGCCCAGGCGTAGCCGTGCTGGACCAGGTACTCGCGCAGCGGCGGCTGGCTGATGGTGAGGTCGGCGCCGTTGCCGCGGAAGCCGTGCGCGAAGTAGACCACGTCGCCGTTCCAGGCGTCCGGCACTTCGATCTGGTAGCCGCCGCCGTCGTAGGTGCCGGTGATCACGCGCGCGCCCGGCAGCGGGTCGAGCTTCGGGTCCTTGACCGTGAACTGGCCGGCGACGGGCGTCACGGGCAGCGTGATGGGCGTCGCCCAGCCGTCGTGCGCCGCCGCCTGCGCCGTCGATGCGGGCGTGCCGGCGCCGGGCGTGGCGGCCGGTTTCGAGCCGCCGCCGCTGCAGCTTGCGGCGGCGATGCCCGCTGCGAGCAGCAGCGCCGCGGCCGTCATCCTGAGCGCGCGCGTTCCCCTCATCCGTCCCCGTCCCTCGCTCTTGCGTCGAAACTCCCGGTACGTCGTGGTGGTGGATCGCCAGTCTAGCGAATAGCGCGCGGGCAGGCAGGAGCCGAATGGCGCCCGGCAGCGGGTGTAAGCTTACGGCGTGAAGATCCGGGCCGCCGCCATCATCCTGCTGCTCGCGCTCGCCGCCGTGTCCGGCGCCTGCCGCGGGGGTAAGCACGCCGCGTCGCCGACGGCGGCCGTCACGGCGGAGCAGACGCCGCCCGATGTGGTCGAGGGCGCGCCGACGCCGGTGCACACGCCGTCATCGGTGATCGGCCCGATCAGCCAGGAGGAGGCGTTCGGGAAGTACCTGTCCGAGGCTTCGGCGTTCGAGATCGACCTCCGCACGAAGCAGATCTACGTGTACATCGGCAACCTGCCGGAGGATGCGCGCCCACGTGACGCGCGGGCGGCCGTCTCGCTGATCTCGGCGGACCGCGTGTGGAACGCGGTCGCCGGCGGATCGAGGGAGATCGTCGTGTCGCGCCGCGGCAGCGGTCCGGCGTACCGGATCACTACGCCGGGGCAGGCGGCGTGGTCGCCCACGACGCACAGCCTGGCGTTCGGGTCGAACGTCTGCGGCGGCGGCCAACTGCAACTGCTCGATGTCGACACGGGAGCCGTCCGCAACCTGACGCCCGAGGTGCGCGGCGCTCTCGGCTATGCGTGGAGCGCCGACGGCGCGTTGATCGCCGTTGAGGTTAATGCGAACGGAGGCCCATTCGAGATCCTCCTCCTCGATGTAGCGGCCGGCACGTCCGAGTCGCTGGTGCAGGTCCCGGCGGCGCGGGGTGGCGAGTTCGCGCCGGTGGCGTTCGACGCCGGCGGCGGGCGCCTCGGCTTCACGTACATCCCGGGGCGCGACTTCTGCCAGGAGCCTCCGCCGCCGACGAAGCTCGAGCGGCTGCCCTAGCGGGCTGTACATGGGGCGGGCGCGCGGCGGTTACGGCTGCGGCGGCCCTCACCCTCGCCACGGCGAGTCTTCGACCGGCCTTCTCTCCACGGCGAGTCTTCGACGGCCACCCCTGTCCCACAAGGGGAGAGGGCTCGCGCGGGGGCCCGCTCGCGATCGAGGCGGGGCGGCGTGAGTGCGACCCGCTCGAGCGGCTGCCGTAGCACGCGCAAACAGAAAGAGGGCCGTCAGGCCCCCTTCGCGTAACTTACCCACTACCTACTACGAACTACCGACTCGCCCCGCCTACACGTCCAGGTTCTTCACCTGCGTGGCGTGGCCCTGGATCCACTTCTTGCGCGGCGCCACCTCGTCGCCCATCAGCGTCGAGAAGATCTCCTCGGCCTTCATGGCGTCGTCGATGTTGACCTTCATCATCGTCCGCTTCTCGGGGTCCATGGTCGTGTCCCAGAGCTGCTCGGGGTTCATCTCGCCCAGGCCCTTGTAGCGCTGCACGTGCGCCTTCTGGCCGTCCTTCACCTTCGCCAGCGCCTGGTCGCGCTCCGTGTCGGAGTAGATCCACTGGTGCTGACGCCCGACCTGGATGCGGAAGAGCGGCGGCTGCGCGATGAACAGGCAGCCATCATCGATCAGCGGGCGCATGTAGCGGAAGAAGAACGTCAGCAGCAGCGTCCGGATGTGCGACCCGTCGACGTCGGCGTCGGCCATGATGATGACGCGGCGGTAGCGCAGCTTGTTCATGTCCATGGTCTCGCCGAAGC
>Ga0315281_10002248_pt1 | contig 28678 bp, 25 predicted proteins | sample YL17G07_0_MG_FD_204540 | JGI IMG/M metagenome (GOLD analysis project Ga0315281, IMG submission 204540) | Sediment microbial communities from Yellowstone Lake, YNP, Wyoming, USA - YL17G07_0 | ecosystem: Environmental > Aquatic > Freshwater > Lake > Sediment | place: USA: Wyoming | collected...
TTGCTTCCTCCCCTGGCTCAATGCGTCTCCTCCAACAGCTGTTCCTACTGTTGAATTCGACACCCGCCTCCCAAATTCATTACTCAACTTCAGACTGTTTCGGACTTTATCCGGGGGCTGCTAGACCCGCTTGGTGTGAATACGCGTTCCGTCCTAAGGGACGCCAACACGGTCGGTCTGTTTGTCAGGGTTGCCGGCCAGGTCAAGTCCGTCGCTCCGGATGGACTTTCGTTCACAATGTCGGACGGCTATACGATCAGCAGAGCAGAGAAGACCGTCACGGTGGTCACCGAGATGGGACAGGCAATAACAAACCTCGCAGCCGGGAACGTGGTTGTCGTGAACGGCGTGGTTAGCAAGTCGGACCCGACAACACGTGTTATCCTGCTTCGCAAGCTCACCAGGCTTGTTCCGCCGGAAACGCAGATTCCTGCATTGGCATACTATAAGTTCGATGAGACCAGCGGTTCGACAGCGGTCGATTCGTCCGGCATGGGCAACGACGCCACGCTGAGCACCACCGGCTGCACCTGGGTTCCGGGCAGGATCAACAATGCAGTCGATCTCAACAACGGCTATGTGGCCGCCCCCAATCTGGGCAGCGGCTACGGGCAGGTCACCATTGCCACCTGGCTCAATGTTCGCAGCCTGGCGCAGGGCTCGGGATGGGATGGTACGTCCATATCGTCCTCCGATGGCTGGTATCCAGGCTGTGTGCACTTCTTGCTCCTTGGAGCCAACAACAGCAGCGACTATCATCCCAGGAAGATTCAGCTCAGCGTGTGCGGCGCCCCCGGGAACGATCTCGTGTGGTCCGACTTCACCTTTACCGACGACAAACTGAACACTTGGGTGCACGTCGCAGCAGTATATGATGCTCCCGGCGGTTCGGCGGAGATTTACATCAACGGACTGTTGGACGGCGCTGCAACGTTTGCTACCAATCGGTCGGCTGATCTGACCGCAGTGAAGATCGGTTCGTGGGAAACCAGCAGGTACTTCAGCGGCAAGACGGACGACTTCAGGGTCTACGACAGGGCACTTACGGCAAGCGAGATACAGCAGATCTACAACGGTGAGCTCAGCTAGGTGAACCGCGGGGTGCATCGTGCACCCCGCGTCGGTATGGACTGTACCTCGCAAGAAGCCGGTCGGTCCGTCCTTGTCACGCAAGCTCGCGGGGACGGGATTAGCTCTTAACATCGCTCTGACCACAGCCAGGTTGCCTTTCGCCGCTGCATCATGGACGGAGGCTGCATTCGTCGTGGCGACGGCGCACATGGGAAAGCAGAACACACAGGCGGCGATAAGACTCCTCACGACACCTTCCTGCTGAGGACAACCGAAGTCAGTTTTAGCGGCGAACCACCGCGGCATAACGGATTGCTCCAGGCAAAGCCAGGCAGATGGACCTCTCGCGAGCCACAGGTTGACAGCCATCCGCAGGTTTGGTATACTGCTGTATACTTGGTATGCCAAGATGCAAACCACCTTCTCGGGGAGGCATTATGGTGCAGACACTCAGGCAGCAAGTACTGATCGCGCTGCGCGATAAGATTCTCCGGCGCGAACTGGTGTCAGGTGCTCGATTGGTCGAGCGCGAACTGGCGGCGGAATTGGGAGTGTCCAGAAGTCCGATTCGAGAGTGCCTTCTTGTGCTCCAAATGGAGGGGCTTGCAGAGAACTCCCCTGGACTCGGGGTGGTAGTGCGTGACATCACCAACCGACAAGTGCGGGAAGCGCTGACCGTGCGATCGCAACTCGATGCTCTCGCTGCGCGGGAAGCGTCGCTTAACCACACTGATGAGGACCTGGTTCTTATCGAGGCTGCACTCCGCTTGTTCGAGCTCGCCTGCCATGCCCAAGACCAAGAACGGATCTCGCGCACGGACAGCCAGTTCCATGAGCGGATCTACGAGGCGGCTCACAACAGTGTGCTCGCCAGCGTGCGAATCGGATTCCCACTCTATGAAGGCTTTTATTTTCACCGGGACTTCTACAAGTACACGCCCGAGGCTTTCGCGCGTTCACTCGAGCGCCATCGCCAGATGCTGGATGCTATCTCCAATCGTGACCCTGACGCGGCCGAGCGAGCGTCGCGTCTGCACATCCAGGACGCCATCGAACTGGTTCGAGACGATACTGAGGATACCGGGACAGCGGCGGATAGCGCAGACATCCCTGCGCGAGAAGCTGAGGTGGTAGATCATGTTTGAGCTGGAGCACATGAAGCTTGAGGGAAAGCCGTACTTTCAGGCCGAACGGGCCTGGGTGCCGCCTATGAACTTTGACCCGGGCTTCCGCGACAGGCTGGATCTGCGAGGGCCCTTCTACGTCTATGACGTGACCCTGCGCGACGGGGAGCAGACCCCCGGCGTAGCCTTCAATCTGGAAGAGAAGGTCATGCTGGCGCAGGAGCTGGATGCCTTGGGGGTGGGCGCCATCGAGGTCGGTATCCCGATGGTCGAGAAGGACTTCAAGGCTATCGAAGTACTCAGGAACTGCGGTCTAAAGGCGAAAGTCGGCTGCCTGGTTCGTGCAAACCGTTCGGACATAGATCTAGCTGTGGACGCGGGAGCCGAGCTGATCTGCGTCGAGCATTCCATCAACCCGTACTCCTGCAAGCTCGCCTACGACATTGACCAACAAGAGCTGATCGGACGCAACGCGGACGCCTGCCGCTATGCCAAAGAGAAAGGCGTGATCGTCAACTGGATGGGCTGGGACGCGTTTCGTCAGCCGATGGACTACATCGAGGCGGTCTTCAAGGGCGTAGTCGCATACGGCAACCCGGATCGCGTGACCATTGCCGACACCTTCGGCATGACGCATCCTATCCAGGTTCACGGGTGCTTCCGAGAGCTTCGCAAGTGGTTCCCCGATAAGATGATCGAGTACCACTGCCACAACGACTATGGGTTGGCGGTCGCAAACGCAATCTCCGCAATAAGCGGAGGGGCGAACTCGGTGCACACTGCGATCAACGGGCTGGGCGAACGGGCGGGGAACATCGCCCTGGAGGAGTTCGCGATGGCCGCCCAGGTAGCCATGGGAGTGGATTTCGGTCTCCACCTAGAGCGCCTATCGCGTCTCTCGAGGCTGGCCGCGCAGTTCAGCCGGTTCCCCTTTGCAGCCAACAAGCCGGTCGTAGGCTCGAATCTCTTCAATGTAGACAGCGGCATGATCATCCACATCTTCCAGGCGGCGGACAAGGCCGGGTTCCCCAGAACCATCATGCTGCCCTACCTGCCGGAGGTGGTTGGCAGGAATGACTTCCGCTTTGTCTACGGCAAGGGCGCCGGCGGTGCGGCGCTCGGCAGCTTCCTCGGCGAGTTGGGTTACGAAGCCACCGAGGCGCAGAAGGCCCAGATTCTGGCAAAGCTCAAGACTGAGGCCGGTCTTCGGAAGGCCTTCCTCACCGAGGAGGAGTTTCGGCATCTGGTCGAGTCAGTTATCGGATAGGAAGTTGATGAGGGAAGATACAGGCATGTTGAAAGGTTGCCCCTATGGTTCTCATCGCGTGAAGGAGCCGGTCGGCGCACTGCCGCAAACGGCCGCACGGCTCGACAACGACATGAGCAGAGCCTACGACAACGAGATACGGGTATCCGTGGAGACCCTGAACGTGGACTCCGCAAGCTTCACCCAGATCAACGAACAGGCAGGTGGAGACGAGAAGCGCATCGGCGAGATAATCATGGAAACGGTCCGGCGCTTTGGTAAGCAGCAGAACCCGGTTACCGGATCGGGAGGGGTGTTGACCGGCCGAGTGGAGTCGATCGGGCCCGCCATCGCCGACAAGGTCGAGCTGAAGCCGGGAGACGAAATCGTCAGTTTAGTGTCGCTTTCTCTCACGCCGCTCTACATCGAGGAAGTCCTGGGCGTTCGGCCTAAGGTAGACCAGGTGGACGTGCGCGGGACGGCCATTCTGTTCGAGCGAACGGGATACGCGAAGATACCGACAGACTTATCGAAAGGCGTCACGTTGGCCGTTCTCGATGTTGCCGGCGCCGCGCCTCAGGCGCACAAGCTGGTCAAGCCGGGAGATATCGTGTGCATCATCGGCGCTGCGGGCAAGTCGGGGATGCTCTGCTCCTATCAGGCCCGAAAGGACGCTGGGCCATCCGGCCTGGTGGTCGGCCTGACCTCTTCGGCCGCAAACGTCAAGCGGATGGAAGAGCTGGGCTTTTGCCACCGGTTCGCGCAGGCCGATTGCTCGAAACCACTGGAAACGGAACGCATCGTCCGGCAGTTGACCGATGGAAGGATGGCGGACGTGACCATCAACTGCGCCAACGTGCCGGGAACTGAGATGGCCTCCATCATGGCGACGAAGGACGACGGAATCGTCTACTTCTTCGGGATGGCCACGAGCTTTACCCGTGCTGCCCTCGGCGCGGAAGGTATATGCCACGACGCAACGATGATCATCGGGAACGGCTATACCAAGGGTCACGCCGACTTCTCGCTGAACCTGATGCGTGAGAGCCAAACGCTCCGCAGCGTGTTCGAGGCCTTGTACGGATGATATCCCTGACCGACCAGCTCGAATCAGTCGGCGCCGAGGTGGTGGCAGTCGTCGGTCTTGCCAAGAATTGCGGCAAGACCACGACGGTCAATCACCTCATCGACGCCTACGGCAAGCTCGGCCTACGGCTGGGGCTTACCTCTATGGGAAGAGACGGTGAGCCGGTCGATCTCATCACCCGGCGGCCCAAGCCGCGCATCCGTGTTGAGGCTGGGACGCTGGCAGTCACGGCGGAGGTCAGCCTTGCTGAGTCGCTCGTTCCGGCCCGCGTGATCGCGAATACGGAGATACCCAGCGCGTTAGGCAAGCTGCTGCTGGTCGAGGCCGAGGGAAGCGGACTGATAGAGCTGAGCGGTCCCACGACTATGGAGGAGACGCGGAGGACAATCTCCCTGCTGAGAGAGTCGGGCGCACAACGCGTCGTCCTGGACGGTGCGCTCGACCGACTCTCCAGTAGTTCGCCATCCGTGTCTGGCGCAGTCGTGCTATCCGGCGGAGCGGTGTTGGGGAGGACCGCGGAGAGTGTGGCCGCTAAGATGGCGCACCAGGTGGCTCTCTTCAACCTGCCAGTGATCGGTGGAGATGATGCAAAGACTGTCACCGATGCCGCGCGCAGAGTCGGTCGGCAGGCCGCGATCATCTCCGATGATGCCAGCGTTACAGGTCTGGCTGGGAGTGCGTTGACGAAGTGCCACGAGTTGACAGCGGCTCTAGGCCACAGCTCGCGGTATCTGTGGGCGGGCGGCGGAGTGACGGATTCGATGGTGGACGAACTGCTGAAATGCCCGGCTGCCCCGGAGATCGTTGTGGAGGATGCCACTCGCATCTTCCTTTCGCCGATGTCGTATGCGCGCTGGCGAATGGCGGGCGGGCGTCTGAAGGTGATAACGCCGATCCGCCTGATCGCACTTACGACGAACCCCGCAAGGCCAAATGGGCGGGGAATGGACGCAAAGGAGCTGCTGGAGGCGGTTGCGCGAAGCGTGCCCGGCATCCCAGTCTACGATGTCGCCGCCAGCCTGGCCAGGACAGTGCCGACAGATTCGGCAAGTGGCCTGAACGGAAGTGAGATATGCTGCACTCAGGCAAATTAGGCCTCGATCCAGCTCGCATCGAGCGCTGCCGTGCCCTCGCGCGGAGTGTCGTGTCCGACCTGCTGCCCGGCATAAGGGCGAGGAGCACGGACTCGATCGAGCGTACCATCCTTCGTCTCTGGGGCGTCGAGGGTGCGGTTCGGGGAACCGACATACCCGTCGTTAACGCGGTGATCGATTCCCTGAAGCGTGCCGGCCGGATTGCGGATGGGGTGGCCGCGCCGATCTCAGCACTGACGGCCTCCACCGGCCTGAGCGTAAGCGAGGTCTGCGCAGGACTGATATCCGGTGACCTGGTATGGCCCTCGCCCGAGTCCTGTCGCACACCGGAGGCACGTGAGACTGCCGATAGACTCACCGAGGAAGGTCTGGCTCGTATTCGCGACGCCGTGGCCCGTCGCGAGTCAACTCTCCAAGGCAGGGACATCGAGCCGCCCTGGCTGTACGTCATCGTCGCGACCGGCAATATCTATGAGGATGTGAAGCAGGCGGCCTGTGCTGTCTCGGCTGGCGCCGACTGCATTGCGGTGATCCGCTCCACGGCTCAGAGCCTGCTGGACTACGTGCCCGAGGGTCCGACCACCGAGGGTTTCGGCGGAACGTATGCCACAGGTGCGAACTTCGCCATCATGCGCAAGGCTCTGAATGAAGCGAGTGAGAGGGAGGGGCGGTACGTCCGTCTTGTCAACTACGCATCCGGCCTCTGCATGCCCGAGATCACCGTCCTTGCCGCACAGCATGGACTGGACATGCTTCTAAACGATTGCATATACGGCATCATCTTCAGGGACATCCATCGAATGCGGACACTGGTGGATCAGTTACTGTCCCGGCGCATCTGCGCCGCGGCAAAGATCATCATCAACACCGGTGAAGACAACTACCTGACGACGGCCGATGCGATCGAGGCTGCCCACACGGTGCTGGCGAGCCAATTCATCAACGAGAGCTTCGCGCTCGAGGCCGGGATGCCGCCGGAACTGATGGGCCTCGGACATGCCTTTGAGGTCGATCCGAGCCTCGAGAACAGTCTACTCTACGAACTCGCGACGGCGCAGCTCACCCGTGAGGTATTCCCACAGTCTCCGGTCAAGTATATGCCGCCAACTCGCCATAAGAGCGGAGATATATTCTACAGCCACGTGCTCGACACAATGTTCAACCTCACCTCCGTTGTGACTGGCCAGCACATCCACCTATGTGGGATGCCGACGGAGGCGATTCACACACCTCACGTTCACGACCGCTTCCTGGCGCTGGATTCGGCCCGCAGTATCCGGGATTCCGCCAGAGACCTGGGGCAGGAAATCTGCTTCCAGCCCGACGGTTTCATCTCGAAGCGAGCGAGGCAGGTGCTGCAAGAGGCCGAAGAGCTGCTCGAGAAGATCGCCGAGAGCGGTCTGCTGAAGGCGCTTGCTGACGGTGTATTTGCGGACATCAAGCGTCCGCCCGACGGCGGGAGAGGAGCGGACGGCGTGTTCGTCAAGTCCGCTTACTACCTTGACCCGTTCGAGGGAAAGGAGTTCGGCGATGAGTAGCGGCAACCTGGTTCGCCCCTACGGCGACACGCTGGACGACGGCGAGGTGCAGTTGGCGTTCACTCTTCCGGTGCCATCTGGCCCGCGCTCGGATCAGGCGGCAAAGCAGTTGGTAGAGCAAATGGGGTTCGAGAATGTCCGGCTGGCAGCGTCGCGAGATTTGGGAAACTGTTTCACTTTCTTCGTGGTTTACGGCTGCACGCGCCAATCGGTCGATCTCGATGAGATCACGGTAGATGCAGCTCTGTCGCAGAAGGCGATGGGGATGCATGAGGTAGACGAACTGCTGGAGCGCGAGTTTGACCGTCCCATCGTGGTGGTGGGTGCTTGCATCGGATCAGACGCGCATACCGTGGGCATCGATGCCATTCTGAACATGAAGGGCTTTGCCGGGGACTATGGGTTGGAGCGTTATCGCATGTTCGAGGCGCACAACCTGGGCTCCCAAGTTCCGCCTGAGGAGCTGATCCGCCAGGCCGTGGCGCTCAAGGCGTCCGTGATCCTGGTCAGCCAGGTGGTTACCCAGAAAGATGCGCACGTGCAGCAGCTCACTCGCCTGGTGGATCTGCTGGAGGCCGAGGGGCTGAGAGACCAATACCTGTTGATTGTCGGAGGTCCCTACATCGGAAACGGGCTGGCCAAAGAGTTGGGATACGACGCCGGCTTCGGCCGAGGGACAAAGCCATCGCAGGTTGCGACGTACATCGCGCAACGCATGATAGAGAGGAAACGGCAGAGAGAAGGACGGTAACATGAGCCATCCCAGGATATTCGATCCCACCCCACGACAGGGCGACATTATCGAGACGCGCTTCAGGAGAATCGCCACGCCGCTGCCACACCCGAGCACAACGGAAACGCTGGAGATGCTCAGGGACTATGAGCCGAGAAGCATGGGCGGTCAGCCGCCGATACTCTGGGAGAAGGCAGAGGGATTCAGCATCTTTGATGCCGCCGGGAACCGGTGGATTGACTTTTCGAGCGGCGTCCTCGTCGCTAACTGCGGCTACGGCCATCCGAAGCTCAAGTCTGCCCTGATAGACCAGATTGAGAACGGAGTGCTTTTCACCTACGCATTCCCTAACCGCCCCCGGGCTGAGCTGGCGCGGCGACTCGTGCAGCTTGCAGGGGGACGCATCGACCGCTGCTTCCTGCTGACCACCGGCGCGGAGGCTACCGAGAACGCTATCAAGCTGGTGCGGACCTATGGGATGGACAAAGGCGGCGCCAAACGGCGAGTCATAGTATCCTTTGAGGGCGCCTTCCACGGTCGCACGATGGGCGCGCAGCTCGCCGGAGGTACCCCGGCGCTGAAGGAATGGATCGGGATCGACAACACCGGCTTCGTCGTGGTGCCGTTCCCGGACCAGGCTGCAGGCGCTGACGCCGAGTTCTCCGATTTCCTGAGCGCGCTGAAGAGGCTGGGTGTGGCGGAAGACGAGGTCTGCGGCGTGATGGCTGAAGCCTACCAGGGAGGGACCGGGCGGTTCTATCCCAAGCCTTACATGCAGCAGCTCCGCCGGTGGTGCGACCAGCACGACGTCCTTCTGGTACTGGACGAAGTGCAGTCAGGATTCGGCCGTACTGGCAAGCTGTTCGCCCATCACCACTACGACATCGAGGCCGACATCATCTGCTGCGGCAAGGGCCTCTCGGGGAGTCTGCCGATCTCAGCGGTGCTGGGCAATAGCCGCTTCATGAGCAAGTACGGGCCGGGCGAGATGACCAGCACCCACAGCGGCAACGCGATCTGCGCCCGTGCCGCTCTCGCCAGCCTCGAGATTATCGAGCAAGAGGGGCTGATCGAGAACGCGAGGAAGATGGGCGAGATCCTAGAGGAAGAGATCAGGAACCTGGCGGCCACGCACCAGGACGTTATCTCCGCCGCGAACGGCAAGGGGTTGGTGATCGCTATCCTGTTCCGCGGCAAAGACGGCAAACCCGACGGGCCGCTCGCTATGAAGGTGGTGGACTACTGCGTGCGCCACGGAGTCATGCTCTACGCGCCACTTGGGCCGGGTGGAGCGACGGTCAAGATCAACCCTCCGCTGATGATCACGGAAGACGCGCTGCGGGAAGGGCTGGGTGTTTTCGCGGAGGCCATAGTGGCCTCGAAGAGCAAGGAGTGAAGGAGACTGACATGGTCCGCAGCTACAGGGACATCCCGCTTTGGAAGAACGTGACCGACGAAGAATGGAACGACTGGCGCTGGCAGTTGAGGCATAGGATAACGTCGACGAACCAGCTCCGCCAGGTCATACCGGTATCGGATGATGAGGCAGATGCTATAGACCAGTGCCTGACTCGGCTTCGAATGGCGATATCGCCTTACTACTCCACGCTGATCGATCCCACCGATCCGGATGATCCCATCCGGAAGCAGGCCGTGCCCACCCTGGCCGAGACGCGTGAAGGCCCGGGAGAGATGGTGGATCCGCTGCACGAGGATGTGGACTCTCCCGTAGCCGGCTTGACGCACCGCTATCCGGACCGTGTGCTCTTCCTGGTGACGGACCAGTGCAGCATGTACTGCAGGCACTGCACCCGCCGTCGGCTCGCGGGGCAGACGGATCGGGCGCGGGGCAGCAATCAGATCGCGGCGGCCATTGATTACATTCGCCGCACGCCTGCGGTGCGTGATGTTCTCCTGTCCGGCGGCGACCCTCTGACTCTCGCTGACAACAAGCTCGAGGATCTCATCCGGGAACTCCGCACGATCCCACACGTGGAGATCATCCGGATCGGCACCCGTATGCCCGTAGTAGTCCCGCAGCGAGTAACCAAGGAACTGGCCGAGATGCTGGGCAAGTACCACCCCATCTGGATAAATGTCCAGTTCAACCATCCTCGGGAGCTGACGCCCGAGGCGGCAAAGGCTTGCGACATCCTGACCAGACAAGGCATTCCGCTTGGCAACCAGTCCGTGCTGCTCCGGGGCGTGAATGACTGTCCCGTGATAATGAGGCAGTTGGTTTGCGGACTGCTCAAGATCCGCGTCCGGCCCTATTACATCTACAACTGCGATCCATCCCTGGGGATCAGCCACTTCAGGACGAGTGTCTCTAAAGGCATCGAGATCATCGAGAGCCTGCGGGGACACACTACCGGCCTTGCGGTACCCGTCTTCGTCGTGGATGCGCCCGGCGGCGGTGGCAAGATACCCGTCGGCCCCGATTACGTCATCAGCCGGTCGCCAAAGACGGTGGTGCTGCGGAACTACGAAGGTCTTATCTCGGGCGTGCCGGAGTGCCCGGATTACCGCGACCCCTGTGCCAGCGGGTGCCCGCACTGCGAGAACGACCCGGCGAGTGTGGGTGTGATGAGAGTACTGCGCGGAGAACGCAGCGCTATCGGGCCGGAGGAATCGCTCCGCCGCCGGAACAACGCCTCGGTCACCGAACAGAGCACGGCCGCGGAGATTCCTGGACCTCAGACGATGAAGGTGGGCACACAATGAAGACTGCTGTAATAATGGACGCGGTACGAACCCCGATCGGCAAGTTCGGCGGCGGACTGGCTGAGTTCTCCGCTGCGGACCTTGCGACGCACGTGGTCAGATCGCTGCTGGAGAGAAACGATGTCCCCTGGGATAAGGTGGATGAAGTCATCCTAGGGCACGTGATTCAGGGCGGCACCGGGCCAAATGTGGCCCGGACAGCCGCGGTGCGGGCGGGTCTCCCGGTCTCGGTCTGCGGGCTGACCGTAAACATGGTCTGCGCCTCCGGGATGCGCGCGCTCGACCTGGCGCGGCAGGGCATAATGGTGGGCGAGGGCAGCCTCTACGTGGCCGGCGGAACCGAGAGCATGAGCAACGCTCCGTTCTACACCAGTGATATGCGCTGGGGACACAAACTCGGCACGGTCCGCCTGATGGACTCCATCATGGATGAGGCTCTTACCTGCCCGCTCTCTCAAATGGGGATGGGGTTGACGGCGGAAGAGATTGCCTCTCGGACGGGCATCACACGGGAAGAGATGGACGCCTTTGCTCTCCGAAGCCAGGATCGGGCGTGCGCTGCAGTTCGCAGTGGCCGCTTAGCTGATGAAATCGTGCCCGTGCCTCGCCGGGAGGGCGAGCCGCTTGCGGTGGACGAGCAGCCTAGGGAAAGCTCGCTGGAGTCCCTGGCGAAACTGAGGCCTGTGTTCAAGAAGGACGGCTGCGTCACGGCGGGAAATGCCTCCACGATAAACGATGCAGCGGCGGCGCTGCTGATCGCAGAGGAGGATTATGCAAAGTCCTTGGGATGGCGGCCGCGGGCAAGGATCGCGGCCTCGGGCATGTCGGGCATTGAACCCGAGGTCATGGGGCTGGGGCCGGTTGACGCCGTGCGAAAGCTGTGCGCCAAGATGAAGGTCACGGTCGATGATTTCGACCTGATAGAGCTGAACGAGGCATTTGCCGTACAGGCGCTCGCCGTCATCAGAGCGCTCGGCATGAATGAGGAGAAAGTGAACGTAAACGGGGGGGCGCTGGCGCTCGGCCATCCCCTGGGTGCGACAGGAGCGCGCATTGTCACCGCCCTGCTCTACGAGATGGAGAAGAGAGAACTCCGGCTCGGACTGGCGACCCTCTGTGTAGGAGGCGGAATGGGGATGGCCATGGCGGTCGAGAGGTGTTGACCCATCAGGGACGATATCCGGCAGCTACAGGCCGGCTTGGGAGTTGAATGTTGCGGAGGAGGATTGGCATGAGTGATCTGCGGAGGGGCTCTGGTCCTCTGTTCATGGACCCGGATGTAGACAAGGCGCGGGCGTTTTTCGGAAAGAAGGGGCTGGCGCGTCGCAATAAGCTGATGACGGTTTCGGAAGCTATCAGCGAGTTCGTGCACGACGGCGATTACCTCGCTTCCGGCGGCTTCGGCTCGAACCGCATTGCCACCGCGCTCCTGCACGAGGTCGTCCGGCAAGGGCGGAAGAACCTCGGACTGGCCGGCCACACTATGACGCACGACTTTCAGATTCTGTGCGCGGGCGAATGCATCAGCCGGTGCGACGCAGCCTACATCGTGGGGCTGGAGGCGAGAGGACTCTCTCGGAACGCGCGCCGTCAGGTCGAGTCGGGCAAGATGGAGCTGTGCGAATGGACGAATGCGGCCCTGGCCTGGCGGCTTCGCGCAGCCGCCATGGGAATCTCGTTCATCCCAACCCGGGTCATGCTGGGCACCGATACCTTCGAACACTCTGCGGCGGTGGAGGTCCAGTGTCCGTTCACCGGACAGAAGTATGCGGCTCTGCCGGCGCTCTACCCGGACGTTGCTCTGATCCACGTGCACACCGCCACCCCGTCCGGAGATGCCCGCATCGAAGGACTCAGTGTGGCTGATCTCGAGCTGGTGCAAGCGTCGAAGCGAGTCATCTTGAGCGCTGAGGAGATCGTCCCCGATGAAGAACTACGTAGGCGTCCCGATCGGATATCCATCCCTTCCGTATTCGTGGACGCTGTAGTCGAGGTGCCATACGGATCTTATCCGGGCAATATGGCATATCGGTACTTCTCGGACGAAGAGCACCTCAGACAGTGGCTTGAAGCTGAAGAGGACCCCGATGGGTTCAAGGAGTTTCTTCAGAAGTACATCTATGGCACGAAGGACTTCTACGAGTACCTGGAACTGTGCGGAGGCGTTGAACGGATTATCCAACTGCGCCGCAAGGAGTATATGATCAATGGGGCTGGCGGGAGCCCTGCTTCTTGACCCAGAGAACAGCGAGAGGTGTGGAAAACGATGGTTGATTACAACACTATGGAGCTTATGCTTGTGGTTGCGGCACGCAGCTTGCCGAACTCATCTTCGGTGGTCGTCGGCACAGGCGCGCCGTGCGTAGCGGCGATGCTTGCGCAGAAGATGCACGCGCCGGACTTGGTCGTCCTCTTCGAGGCCGGAGGTATTGCGCCGCAGCTGCGGTCGGCGCCGATCTCAGTGGGCGATAGCCACACCTTCTATATGGCCGTTCAGGCCACCTCCATGACAGCGGTCATGGACGCGTGCTCTCGCGGGTGCATAGACTACACATTTCTTGGCGCCGCCCAGATTGACCAGTACGGAAACCTGAACTCGACCTGCATAGGGGACTGGAAGACGCCGAAGACTCGCTTCCCAGGCTCCGGTGGTGCGAATGACCTGGCATCGCTCTGCCGCCGCACTATCGTCATGACTCCGCAGGACCGCCGCCGGTTCACCGCGAAACTGGACTATATCACGTCACCCGGCTATCTGACCGGCAAGGGCGCTCGAGAGAAAGCCGGCCTGCCGAGCGGCACCGGCCCCTACCTTGTTATCACCAACCTGGCCGTTATGGGATACGACGAGGACACCTGCCGTATGAAGGTGCTCTCCATCAACGAAGGCCATACCCGGGAGGAGGTTATCGAGAACACGGGTTTCGAGTTGCTCTTCAGCGATCCCGTGGGCGTCACCGAGAGGCCGACTGCGGCGGAACTGCGCATTCTGCGGGAAGAGGTTGACCCGACACGAGTCATTATAGGGCGATAAGCGGGTGCCGGACGGCCTTGAGAGCAGCCAGTGGCTCTTTGAGGGACACACCGGCCACGGGAGAAGCGCGCAGCTCGGTTCTGGCGATGATCCCCTACCCTCTGACCGCTAAGCAACCGTCACCGAACGAAACTCGTCTACCTTCCCGAAACTCACGTGCTTTCGCGGGCACGTGCCATTTCTGAGGCCCATTCTGTAACCAGATCGGGACTCTTGTTCATGCAATCCCCGCAGCCGGGCACGGGCTTCGCGTGCGTCAGTCGGTAGGCGCCGCTACAGCAGTTCCCAGCTTACCTCGACGTCATCCACATAGGCCGGCTTGCCCCAGATACCGGGATCCGCTCCCCACGGGTTGGCCGAGCCGTAGAACAACACGATCCCGGGGCCGAATCTGTCCGCCCAATCCGGGACGGATACCTTGTCGGCGACCGGCAGTCCATCATACCAGACCGAGCGCTGATGGTTGACATAATCGTCGAACACGACTATGTCCACGAAGCGGCCGGCGATCTGCGGCCAGCCTAGGTCTTCGTATCGCCTCGGTCTCTCGTTGTAGATCTGGGCGTGCATCACCGTAGTGGTGTCGCCGTTCGTCAGGGTGTTCGGGTCGTCGCCGAAGTCCCAATACCGGTAACCAGTTTCATAGGGATACCATCCGACCTGGTTGAACCACACGTTGGGCTTGTAAGTGCCCGACCCGGTGGGATACTCGGTCGTGCCGCCGTCTCTCCAGACTTTCATCCTGATCGTGGCGGACCTCTGCGGCACATCCGGCATAACCTGCGCACTCCACAGGCAGAAGAGGTTCTGCCACCACTCGCCGGCCCAGTTCTCCAGCACCTCGAGCTTCAGAGACTGGGCGCCGGTGGCAACGTGCTCGTTCGAGATGGTGGCCGGCGACACGATGCTCTTCGGATTCCAGCCGATAAACCATCCGTTCTGCCCCGCGATGTCCCCCAGCGTGTAACCCCCGTCCGGCTCGAAGCCGGTCTTCCAGTACCTGGTCACGATATCCCGATAGATGATCACGTTGACGGTCGGAGACTCCTTGCTGACGACGCCGGTCACCTGGACGAGGTCGCCGACCTTGAAGTCAGCGATCTTGGACACGCCAACGATCACGACCTTTGTCTCGACCTCTGAGCCTCCCTGCGTGTAGCCGTCGACTATGGTGAAGTAGCTTCCATCACCCGCGATCTGCGTGATCGTGGCGCCGACTGTGACCAGCTTGCCCACGGCCAGCGGATCCGCCTGCACCGACTTAGTGTTCATGCCGAGCGGCGCAACGTTCGGCAGGCCGCCAGGGAACAGGATCTCGGGAGCCGCGGCCAGGATGTAGCGCTCACCCGCGGCGTTCGTGTTGAGCTGGCCAGTTACCCTGGCCCCGCCGCCCACGTTCGCCTCGTGCGGCGCTGCGCTCTCGATGCGGATGCCCGCCGTCCTGTCCATATCCTCGCAGTAGAAGTAGTGCGTGCGGGTTCCGGTCTTGTCCTTGGGCGCCAAAGTGATCGGCGCCGTCACTGTGATAGCCGTCTCGTCCGGCTGGGTGAGGACGCTGGCAATCGTAGCCACACCTGCCTTCTCTGCCACCTCAGCAGCCGTCAGAGCGTAGTCATAAACCTCCAGAGAGGCCAGCGACCCACTGTAGTAATCGGAACGCCAGCCGTCCGGGTTGTGGTAGCATCCCAGATACATCGGCTCGTCCGGGAAGATTCTCAAGAACTTCTCCTCGCGGGAGTTCAGCAGACCATCTGTGTACACCCTTTCTTCACCGCCATCGAAGGTCACACAGATGTGGTGCCACTGGGCGGCTGTGGGCGTCCCTCTGTCGAAACCGATGTCAAACCAGCCCCAGTGCGCGCCTGCACTCCACGCTGCGTCCCTGCCGTAGCCGAGCTCGCACAGCTCAGCGTCGTTCCCGCGCTGCCCCCAACCGATCACGGCCTCGATTCCCCACTCTACGGTCGGGTTGTAGACCCAGAACGCCCCTGACCAAGGGTCGCTGCCACATATGCCGCAGGGCGAGGTGAACGACGACACCATGAAGGTGTCCGCCGCAGCGCCGGCGAACGTAACAGCCATCTTGCCTGCGACCTGCTCGACTATCGGCATCCCGGCCGCGCCCGTGTTGAAGCTTCCGCCAACCGTTCCAGTGTTAGGACAACTGGCAAGCGGACCCGCTGGCAGCGCGTCGGCGTTCAGTTCCACCAGCTTTGTAGGGCCGACGTACGTCAGCGCGAAGTCTACGTTGGCCACGTCCCCACCGGACACCACGACTGTCGTGTCAGGCGTCGGGTTGGGAGCGTACCTGGCCTTCCTTGCAGCAACATACCATGTGCCGTCATGAACCCTCAGGGCGTACCTGCCATCCAGCGCCGTGATGGCGCTCGCGGCCGGACCCTTGAACGCATTCGGCGACCCGCTCGCAGCGACCTGGGCACCAGCCAGAGGCGTGCCGTCGCCGGTGACCCTACCGGTAACCCAGCTCATCGAGGGTGGGTTTGGGAAGCTGCTCTCGAAGGCTCCGAGGTCGGGGGCGCTTCCGTTGTACGGAAGGCCCACGTAGGTGCCAGCATCGATGGCGGGAGACGCGGACTGCAGCGTATAGTCGTAGAACGGCTCCCCCGGAGCGGAATACATCGGGTCAGCGTTGAACTCGTGTTCCCCGGCAGAAGCCAGATAATCATAGTCCTTCGTGTTTCGGAAGAACAGGTTGTAACCGTGCGTAATGCTCGCGGGAGCAAACCTATCCAGGATTCCTGCCTCGGAACAGTGAGAGAGGACGTTGTTCCGCAGAGTTACGCTGCATGTTGAGCCGGCGAGACTCCGGTCAGCGCAGCCGCTGCTGCAGCCGTGGAAAGTGTTGTTGTAGACATCCACCCCGGTTGCGCGCGTACACGAGGGCGCTATGCATATCCCGCCCTGTCCGACGAGCGAGTCGAAGACGTTGTTATGGATAAACCAGTCCGCGCACGACCCTTGATCGAAGCACACCCCACAAGAGTTGCCCGCGAGTCCGCGGACCGTGCAGTTCTTGACCTCGATGCTTTTCGCAACGTCGCCGACATCGCCGACTCCCGTAGCGAAGACGCCGTAGTTGGCGTCCATCATCGTGAAGCCGTCTAAGACAATGCGGTGGACCCCGTTTCCAACGGTGAAGCAGTTGTCCGTCCAGTCGACCGGACTGACCGGCCCGGCGACGACAACCGGCTGGCCGGGGACGTAAGACCTGTAGGTTATTGGATTCCCGGCCGCCCCGGAGCAATTCCTGATCAACTGGCCGCTTGCGCAGTCGCGCGGGCGGTATGTGCCGGGCGCCACGAGCACGGTGTCGCCTGGGATGAGCATGCCTCTGTAGTCGCCGTTGTCGATGTGCTGCCATGGGTGGAGATAATCGCCTGGGTTCGCGTCGTTGCCGGTCAAAGCGTCGACATAGAACTCAGTTGGCCCTCGGGCCGCCCCCCCGACGCCAAACGTCCCGAGGTGGGTCGTCTGGAAGGTCATGGTGTTCGCCCCCATATCAAGAGTCGAACCGGGAACGGGCGTCCATGTGGATGTGTCAGGGTCGAAAACAAGGACGGCGAGGCTGGGTTCACCCAGATCCGCGACTTCCTCATCCAGGTAAGAGATGGTGATGGTCATGGGCGCGGCAGAGGTGAGAGACTCGGGGCTGAAACGCCGGGCAGTAGCCATCCGGCTTAGGCCCGGGGGAACGGTGGTCGGTGAGGGAATGGGTAGGACAGTCTCGTAGCTTACTAATGCTGTGGACGCAAGAGCGCCCACCGGAATCGAGACCCCGTCACCCAGGTCATCGCTGATGGAACCGCCAGCGGGTCCGAGGGTCGCTGTAACCGGGTTAGTGACAAGCGACGGGTCGGGAGTGCCGTCGACGATGACATCCAGTGGATACCTCGCGATTATCCTGTTAGCGTCGCTCAAGGTGATGAAGGCGGTACCCAGCGGAGCATCGGCAGCCACGTCAACACCCGCAGGCAGCAGGTCAACCGATAGGGTGTCCGGGATACCGTCGCCACCACTTGACACGATCGGTACGGTTATCTGACCGCTGCCGTGGGTATTGCCTGACACGACACCCAAGACCAGGTCACCAGTCGCAGAGATCGCCGCCGGGCCACTCAGTGTTACGCCAGGGGGGAGATCCACTCTCAAGGGGCTGGCAATATCAGCCAGGATAGAGCCGTCGTATACCTCCTCGCACGCGAGTTTCGTGTCTGATCGCTGGTTCAGGCTGGTGCGCTTGAGGCGCCCAGCCCCTTTCTTGAGTCCCTTGAAGATGCCCCAAAACTCGATAATCGTGCGAATCACCTTTACCGCTTTGTCAATGACGGTCTCGGTTTTCGGAACGGTAACCGTTATGGAGTCGCTGTCGTCGTACGAAACCAGGAGTGTGTCGCCCTCTTTGGCAGGAATGACCGCCCCAAACATGCCCTGAGGGGTGGCCCCTGTTGTTGTACTCTGCCCTGTTCTGGTGTTTGTGACCTTTACAGGGCCTGCGTCCGGTTTAGGGATGGCGCCGCCGTTACCATATACGAGCGATGTGCCATCCTTCCTTACCTGTGTAGCTCTGATCTTTGTACCGTCCGGCGGCGGCGGTTTCTCGGCCAATAACGGCCCTACGCTCGCAGATAGCATGCCGAAACAGAGCGCAACTATCACGGCGGCGGTAGGAGACGCTCGTCGCCGTCCCAGATGTATCATCTTGCCGCCTGCGTTCCTCTCGCTGGGACGAAAGCGCCCTGGCCCGGGCACCGTCCTCCTCCGGCTGGGGTCTTGCCTCTCCCGATATGCAGCAGGAGTCAACAGAGCCAGTCCCACACTCACAACACTCCCCGCGACCAAACTTACGCCTTTCATGTTCGACCTCCCTTTCCTGATTGTGCGTCCTCCTCGCGTCTTGACTTCAGGCCATTATCAACCTCGGCGGCGTAGTCTCGAGGAAGCTGGCGAACCGCTCAAGCCACGCGGAGCCGCGGCCAAAGTCGCATTCTACAAGAAAGAGTTCTGCGAGCACGTTGTGTCCGAACGTCGCCTTCGCACCGTCGTCAACAGAGAACCAGGGCACCTTGGCTTTCAGGAACGTCGTGTCACCCTCGTGGATCGTGAGCGTAGCTCCCTCGAGATAGCAGCCGCCGTTCGCCGCCTGGCGAAACGTGGATGGAGTGACCGAGATAGTTGCCCCGACTTGTCGTCCTTCAGACCAGGGTTCGCCTTCTCTCTTATCCGCACCGTGGCTCTCCTTCCAGTCGGGTTCCAGCGCCCGGCAGGAGCGTGCGGAACACTTCACGTCTTTCCATTCCTGCACCCTCCTTCTCTGGACCAGGATTTCGCATACCTGATATGCGAACCCCTGTCCGTTGCTGACCGATAAGCTTACTTGCTTCCCTGTACCACATTTCTACGCCGATGTCAATGTCGTCCTGATTCAGTCAATATTGTCCTTTGTGATAGTGGAAGGCATCGAGGGGGTTGCAGTTTGCTCCTGAAGCGTCACGTTTTCGCATGAGAACGCCCGCCAAGACGCGGCGGGCAGGCTCCGGGAGTTTCGGGTTCGTGCCCAGCTCAAGCACGTCCCAGAGACGCTTGCGAGTAGGCCTCCATCAGTTTGGCGCCGACGTTCGCGGGCGAGTACTCGCGGAGCAACTTCCTTGCCGCATTTCCCAGCGACCTCCTCATATCCCGGTCGGTAAGCAGTGACTCTACCGCCTTCGAGAACGCGGTCTCGTCCGGGCGCGTCAGAAGCCCTGTGACGCCATCCTGCACTACCGCCAGGGGCCCGTTCACGCCGACAGCCACGCAAGGCAGTCCGGCACTCATTGCTTCGAGCAGCACAAGGCCCAGGGTCTCGCTCAAGGACGGGAAGACGAAGACGTCGGCTGCGGCGTAGTAACCTCCCACGAGATCGTGGCCTACCTCGCCGGCGAACAGGACGCGATCGGCTATCCGAAGGCGCGACGACAGACTAGCCAGGTGGGCCTTGCAGGAACCCGATCCTACCACCATCAGCCGCCAGTCTGGGTTTGCCTTCACACGGGCAACCGCTCGCAGGAGGAGATCGAGGTTCTTCTCCTGCGTGAGCCGGCCGACGTAAAGGAGCAGGCTGGTGTCTGGCGCTATCCCGTACCGAGCACGGATGCTCTCACGAGTCCCGGGCACAGCCCGGACAGCAGATACTACGGGCGGCACAATCCAGACCGGGGACTGGACACCGTGGTCCAGAAGCCACGTGCGCATGAGCGAGTTGGTAACCGTCACGCACCGAGCATGGGCGCAGTGCCGGCGGATTATGTAGACGAGCATTCGTCGAGCGAGCGGACCGGGCAGCGGCACATAGCTTGAGTACGCCGGGAGCAGCGTATGGAATGTGTAGACCAGTGGGATGCCGTGGCGCTCTGCCATTCGCTCTGCGGCAAGCCCCATGGTAAACGGGTGGTGGCTGTGGATGAGGTCAAACCGCCATCTGCGGAACTCGGACTCGATCCCCGGGAAAGGCTGGAGACAGGGGTAGCCCTTCTTTGACCACACCACGCTCGGAAGTCTGACCACGTAGTCGTCGGCGTCTCTGAAACCGGGATACTCGGGCGTGAAGACTATCACCTCGTGTCCCATGGCCTCCAGTTGCCGCCTGTACGACTTGGCCAGGATCACGGCGCCATTGATGAAAGGCTCGTAGGCCTCGGTGAAGAACGCTACGCGCATCGTCGTTCGCTTCCTTTGCTGCGCCTGACGGACAGGAGGACCCAGACCGTCGAGACGATCACTGCGATCTGCGTCCCAAACCCAAGCACCCATTCACTGGACGCCACGCTGTGCTGTATAGAATGGTGGAAGATGCTGAACCGCAGCGCCACGGGAAAGGACCGCAACCACGCGTTCCACGGCGGGACGTTGTCCACCAGGTCGACGGCTACGGCGAGGAAGGCAGCGGTGACCAGAAGCCTGCGGTTTGGCCGGCGGGCCACAAGCCAAACCACTAGCGCCGCACCGGACAACGCGTCAAGCAGCGCCATCACCACCTCGGGTCGGGCCGGCGTTCCGGCTGCCACGCCGAAGAGCCCGTGCGAGTCCAGGTGCGGTATGAAGTCCAGCACGAAATGGCTCCCAATCGCCAGAGACATTGCCAGCCATGGCTGTCGCACCTTGCTCGCGACGGCTGCGCCGACCAGTATATGTGGTGTAGCTAGCACTGACCAACCTCCCCTTGGCCGGAATGAGCTGGACGCACAATCCGCAGGCTGTCGTCCTGCTTGGCACCATTCCGTCCGGAGCGCGTGCCCGCAACCATTGCGGATCTCCCCCTCTCTTCACCGCGCGTGCGATGTCGGCCGTGTGCCGGCTGTGCTTACTGTGTCACAGGGCTGCCAAGCTTGGGCCGCAGGCGCTGGCCGAGCCGCGGCTCGGCGCCTGCGCGGAGCCGCGCCAGGTTCCCCACATGGCGAGCGAGGATAAGCGCCGCCATCGCCAGGGACAGCGCCAGATACGGCGGCGCAGGATGCGACGCCGAGATGGCCACAGGCAGGCACAGTGTCGCTGGAAGGGTTGCCATTGACACACACCACCAGCGCCCGGTCACAAGCCGGGGACCGACAAGCCCTATGGACCATACGCCGACTGGCAGCAGAGCGCTCCACCACGGAAGCGCTCCGAGCGCCGCGAGAGCAGCAAGAACGCCGATGCCGCTCGCCACGCTTTTGCCGCCGGACAAGCGCCTCTCAGATAATAGGAACCACGCTGAATACGCGTGTCCGACCATAACGGAGAACGCAGCCGCGGCCGTCACTGCGGGCTCCCCGGTCAGAGCCGCAGCCACCACAACCATCACCACTGCCTTGCCAGCGTCGAGTAGCAGCGTGAGTGCACCGAGCCACGGCCCGGCAAGACGGTAGACGTTCACCGCACCGATGTTATGCGAGCCGCAGTCCCGCACGTCCTTACCGCACGCCAAACGCACCAGGACGTAGCCGAACGGCACGGAACCGATGATGTACCCAGCCACTATGACGAGAACCGCCTTTTCCACCGTTATCCCTCCATTGCCAAGATCCGCACGTCATCCGGCCGGTAGCGCTCATCCAATGCGAGTATCTTGCCGACCTTTCGGGCCGAATCGCCGTATTGGAACTCGGCCGATAACCAGGTGTCCACGATTGCGACCGCGAGTCCGCAGCCTACCACGTTCGCGCCGAGCGTGATGATCTGGGTGTTGTTCCGCTCTCGAGCCAGCCGCGCCGTGTAGACATCGGTCACCGGGGCCGCCAGAACGCTTCTCACCTTGCCTGCTGCTATTGCCATCCCAAGCCCCGTGCCACACACCAGTATGCCGCGCTCGACCACCCCGGCCCGGACGGCCTCGGCTACTGATACCGCTACATCGGGGTAGTCCACAGGCTCCGGTGAGAACGTGCCGAAGTCACGCACATGCTCGCCGCGTTCGGCAAGATGGGCGAGCAGCCTGCCCTTTAGCTCGAATCCCAGGTGATCGCTTCCGATTCCTATGCGCATGGACGGTCCCTCCTTCCGACGGTCTGCTGCACGTGCAGCACTTCTTGCAGCCGATGAAATCATGCCACTGCTGCCTCCGCCAGCCCGGCCGATGCTCTTCGGGCGGCGTGCCAGTCGTCCAGATCGTCCACATCCGCGGCAAGTCTCGGTGAGCAGCCGCGGACTACTGCGCACTTACAGCCAAGCATCGACTCAGTTCTTCGGCGCACGCTGTCCGTGGACGGCCCGAGGGACCGGTGTATCGACCGACCGACGATCAGCCGCAGCGTCAGAGTCGGCCCGAAGAGCTTTGCCATGCCCGTCACGCTTTTCCGTGCTGCGAAGGCTCTCTGCAGCACAGGTTCGATCCGTCTCAGCAGCGCAGCGTCGAGGACGAACACGCATCCGCCGGTGAACTCGCCGTCCGAGAATGGGATGAAAGTGGAGTGACCTCCGCGGAAGCTCGCCTGCCATTCCACCCGGCTGAAGACGGCGTAGCTGAGCTGCGCGTCTCGCGGCGTGAGCCTGATCATATTCTCGATGTCCTCCGTACGCAGGAACGGCAGGTCCGATGCCGAGCAAAGGACCCTGCCCTGGGCGCCGAGCGCGTCTATACCGCGCATCACGTTGTCGATGCCTGTCGAGCCCTCATCCACGAACCGGTCGGCCCCCGCGCGCCGTGCAATCGCCTCGACGTCCCTCGGGCCGACGACGCAGATCTTCCCAACCAGCGTACACTCTCTGAACGGCTCCATAGTCCGCTCAAGAAGGCTCTTGCCGTTAAGCGCGAGCATTGCCTTGACCGTCACGCCCTCCTGCTCCGCAAAGATCCCCTGGATCCTGCCCCCTGCTACCACAGTCGCGTTCATCTGTCTCATCCTCCGTCCTACGTTGGCTGGCGCTTGCGCCGCTTACCACATGCATGGTCGCCGAACGCGACCTATCTGCCACTGGACGAAAGTCACGATTTTGCGGAACATGGGGGACAGTTTTTCTGGTACCAGGCTTAGGCGCGAACGCCAGGATGCCTGTTGCCGACTGGGCCAGCCGGCCACGCAGGAATTCAGTGGACCGCTGATGTATGCTCAACCGTCACAGTCTGGGCAGAGGAGGAGTTCGAGATGTCGTACGAGCCGTTTGTGCGCATCGGGCACAGGCCACTGCTGACGCCGGACAGCCTGCGATTTCGAGCGAATGGCATTTTCAACCCGGGTGTCGCAGAGGTTGACGGAGAGATAGTGCTCCTGCTCAGGATCGAGGAGTGCCGGGGGATATCACACATCCGAGTGGCGAAGAGCGAGAACGGAGTGGATGACTGGCGGATCGCCGACCGCCCTTTGCTCGAGCCGGATCTACCGGAGTTTCCTTTCGAAGAGTGGGGATGTGAGGACCCGAGGGTGACCCAGACCGGACCACGGGAATGGCTGATCGCTTACACAGCCTATTCGCGGTACGGACCTGCCGTCGCGTTGGCCATGACTTCGGACTTCGAGACCGTGAAGCGCCTGGGGGTAGTTCTGGCCCCGACTAACAAAGATGCGGCGGTGTTTCCGGAGAAGATTGATAGCAGATGGATGATGCTGCACCGGCCGGTGACGGGCGGCTACGAGCACATCTGGTATGTCACCTGCGAACACGACTTCGATGACTGGAGCCTGCCTGGAATGCTAATGCCGCAGCGCGGCGGCCCATGGTGGGACGGACTCAAGATCGGAGTAGGTGCGCCACCAATCCGGACAGACGAAGGATGGCTGCTCATCTACCATGGCGCAAAAGAGATGGGCCACCGACCGGTCTACCGCCTGGGACTCGCTTTGCTCGACCCGGAGAATCCTCGGAAGGTGCTCGCACGTTCGACCGACTGGGTATTCGGGCCCGACGCCGACTACGAGCAGCAAGGGTTGGTACCAGGTGTCGTCTACACCTGCGGCGCACTCTGCAGACGCGACGAACTGTGGATGTACTACGGTGCAGCGGACACCGTAGTCGGGCTGGCCGTTGCCAAGACTGACAGCCTGGTCAAGTTCGTGAAAGAGCATGACTATCTCGGCGTGGTCGGACGGGAGAAAGGGATGGAGGAATAGCTCTCGCCAGGCAGACAATGGCCAGCGTCCGAGCAATGCCCGCCGGAACCGGATGCCAAGGGCGAGCTTCAGAACCATCGCCTCGATAAGCCCTATGCTGAAAACGTATGCCAGGTACTCCATCGCCATCAGGATCGCCGCCATGGCGAGGGCGGCAGCCCACATGCCGGGGTCGTCGCCGAGCGGACAAGAGTATGCGGCAGCAGGTATTGCCAGCATACACGCGGGCAGAAGCACCTGTGCTGAATGGCGCCACGGAGACACACTCGCCTTTCGGGCCAGCTCTGGGAACATAACCTCTGCCTCCCTTCTGGTCCCTACGAGCGCAGCTCTCAGCCACCTTCCGGAGTCAAGCCGTGTCTCGCTGCGAGAAGCGCGGCTTCCGTTCGGTCGTTCACCTGAAGCTTCGCGAGGATGTTGCTGACGTGGTTCTTCACGGTTCGCTCCGTGATGAACAGCTTCTCGGCAATCTCGCGGTTGCGAAGGCCCCGCCCGAGCAGTCCGAGGACTTCGACTTCCCGACGCGTGAGCTGGTGGAACAACTCTCGATGCCTCTCGGTCCGCGAAGATAGCCGCGCGAACTCCTGGAGCACGCGAGACACCAGCGACGGGTAGATGAAGCCTTCACCTCTGTGAGCAGCCTGTATGACCTCTGCGATCTGCTCGAGAGGGGCATCTTTGAGAACATAGCTGATCGCGCCGGCCTTGATGGCCGCAAAGACATCCTCGTCATTGGCCAGGTGGGTTAGCACGACCACGGCGATATCCGGCAGCTCGGCCTTGATGCGCCGCGTGGCGTCTGTTCCGCTCAGTATCGGCATAGCCAGATCCATGAGGACCACGTCCGGCTTCTGCGCCAGTACCATATCCACGGCCTGCATACCGTCTGCCGCGCTGCCCACCACCTCGAGGGTCGGAACCTGCCCAAGTAGCTCGGCAAGCGTAACACGCAGCAGTGGTTCGTCTTCCACGATCATCACTCTGATCGGTCGCATCTGCGTCACCTCTTTACCCGAGTTCCACCGCTCCCCGGCTTATAGGGGAACGTGACGGCAACGGTTGTGCCTCTGCCTGGCTCGCTCACTACCTCGCACCTGCCGCCGAGCTCGGCAGCTCGACGCTGCATCGTCTGCATACCCAGGCCGCTGGTCAGAGTCTGCTGTGCGGGCAGCCGCGCCGCGTCGAATCCCACGCCGTCATCGGTCACCTTGCAGCGGACCTCATGCGCTTCGAACTCGAGTTCCACCACAACTCTCCTTGCCTGGGCGTGTTTCGCGACGTTGTTCAGCGCTTCCTGCACGATCCGGACAACGGTATGCTGCACGCGAGGGCTCAGCCGTTTCTCCTGTCCGGCGACCCGCAGCTCAGGAGTCAGGGAGCAGCGCTCCCCAAAGAGGGCGATGCACTGCCGCAGGCGGTCAGCAAGGCTGTGCTCCTCGAGCGTGGGAGAACGCAGTTGGCGAACCATGAGCCGCAGTTCATCGGCAGCCTGCCGGGCCACGTGCTGTTGATCGACTGCCAGTCGAGCCGCCTCACTTGGGTCCGACGGGATCATGGAGCGGGCCAACTCGAGCCGCATCGAGATCGCCGCGAGGTACTGTTGAATGCCGTCGTGCATCTCTGCAGCCAGTTCGTTCCTGTACTCCGCGAGAGCCAAATCCCTGTGCCTGCGCGCCAGCTCTCGACCAAGGCCGGTAAGCAGCGAGGCCATCAGCACAAGGAAGGAGAGACGGAAAGCCGCGTAGGTGTAACGCAGGCCGACCAAGCCGGAGATCCCGCTCGAACCGAGGTACCCGACGGCCGCCAACGCCCCCACCGAGAGCGCCCAACGGACGCTCAGCGTAGCCGCAGCCTCGGTTACCGGGAGAAGATAGAGCAGCACGAGCCAGCTGTCGGCAGGGAACCGCTTGCAGAAAAGCGCCGCCGTGATGAGCAGGACGTCAGCGACCGGCCAAACGTAGCGGAAACGTTCGGAACTCGGGCTTCGGAATACCAGCCAGGACCTCGCGAGCACGTAGACGCCTGCGACAACAAGCACTATTCTAAGCGCCAGAATCTCGCCCGCCAGGCGCGTTACCGCAACCGTCCGCGGACAGACGAGCCACACCAGCCCGAACGGCACGCAAGCCCAGATGTGGTAGAGGAAAAGGCGCTGCAGTCTGTTCGTGTCCGACATCCCCCTGCCTCCCGCGTTCCATCTGATCCCTGCCCAGCGCCGCATAAGCCGCGCGAGCTCCCATGCGTGTGCTTGTGACAAGATGCGAGGGTGTCTACAGCATTCTACAGCTAGCGCCAGCACACGTCAAACCGGCGCATTGCCGCACGATAGATCGTACCGAAATCGAATCGATGCCTCACGTAAGAATCGTACCGTGGAGATCGGACCTGTGCACATTGATGGAAACGCTGGTCGGATGCCATAATGCCTTTAACGGGGCCGGAAGGAGCTTTCTTTAACGGGGTATGTCTCTTTCTGTCCCCGCCACATCCCCCGTCTTAGGCCAAGCGTAAGCTCGTTTTCCACAGGGACCGCAAACCCACGGACCGCAAGCATACCAGTGAGTGCCACAGTACGATTCTTATCTGAGGCAACACGACCGGCCGCAGTTCCGGCTCGCGCACGTGGGCGTGGCAGCGTAGGTGGCAATCGCGGGTGAAGCCCGTTGTCAAGGGCGGAAGGCAAAAGGGAGAAAAGCACACCGAGACCAGTGGGCCAGGCGGAAACTAACGTACCAGTTGCAGTAGCCGCCGAAAACGCTATCATTGAAGCCGGAGGCAGGCTGCGCTCGTCTCAAGCGCAACTGGACAGGAGCAACAGATGGTTCACATGGATTCGAAGCAGACATCGTGGGTCTCCGTCGGCGCCCGCAGCGTCGTCTTGAGCATCGCAGTGGGGTGCTTAGTGTCGTCGGCACGCGCGGACGTGCGGCTGCCGAGGGTCTTCGCCGACCATATGGTCCTCCAGCGGGACCGGCAGGCGCGCATCTGGGGCTGGGCGAAGCCGGGCGAGAAGGTGACCGTGCAGTTCGACGCCCAGAGCGCGTCCGCCGCGGCCGATAAGGACGGCAAGTGGGCCGCGGAGCTTGCGCCTATGAAGGCTAACGCGACGCCCTAGGATATCACCGTTGCCGGCCGGAACACGCTGAGGATCGCCGATGTTCTCGTGGGTGACGTGTGGCTCTGCAGCGGACAGTCCAACATGGCGTTTGGACTGGGTGCATGCAGCGCCCATGCCGACATAAAGGCTGCGGACTTCCCGTCCATCCGCTATCTTTCGTATTGGGAGAACTTCGCTTCCGAACCACAGGAGGACGCCAATCTCGGTTCCTGGAACCGGGTCAGTCCCGAGTCGGCAGGCGGATGCAGCGGTGTCGCCTTCTACTTCGGTCGCAGGATCTACAGCGAGACCAAGGTGCCGATCGGGCTGCTTCTCAGCTCCGTGGGTGGGACCGAGATCGAGTGTTGGATGCCGCCGGAGGCATTCAGCAACTACCCGGCCAACGCTGCTATCGGCAAGCGGCTGCAGGATGCAGTTGACGAGTACAAGCGGTCCATTCCGGCCGCCGTGCAGGCGACGGAAGAATGGCTCGTGACGGCCAACAAGGCACTGGCGGACAAGACACCGGTTCCTGACCCGCCTCGGTTCCCGCTGCATCCCAACGTCGACCGGTCAAACTGGGTCCGCATCCAATCCCTCTACAACGGCATGATCCATCCGCTCACGCCATTCGCCATTCGCGGGGCCATCTGGTACCAAGGCGAGAGGCTTGCACTTTGGGCACTCAAGAACGACTACGGCAAGACCCGTCTCGTGTGCAGCGGCCCGCTCTATAAGAGCATGAAGATCGAGGGCAGCAGAATCCGCATATACTTTGACAGTGTGGGAAGCGGGTTATGGTCGGCCGAAAAGACGGTCGGAATCCCGCGGTACGGGACAAGGGCGGCAAGCTGAAGCGTTTGGCCATCGCCGGCCCGGACAGGAAGTGGCACTGGGCCAATGCCGTGATAGACGGGAAAACCGTGGTGGTTTCCTCCCCGGATGTCCCCAGCCCCGTCGCAGTGCGGTACGCGTTTTCGCTGAACCCCGAAGGCTGCAACCTCTACAACAAGGAAGGACTGCCGGCATCGCCGTTCCGCACCGATGAGTGGTAGTGGCTGGTCTTGGAACCGGGCTGGGGCGTCTCCCGGCCTGTTCACTTGCCACTCCCTAGTCGTTCGGGAACAGCCCTGTCCAGAAACAAGCAAGCCAGGGGTCAACACGGATTTGCCGGGGATTGCCACTCCGCAGGGAGCTTGGGGACCCACGTGTTGCCTCAGATAAGAATCGTACCGCAGCACTCACTGGTATGCTTGCGGTCCGTGGGTTTGCGGTCCCTGTGGAAAACGAGCTTACGCTTGGCCTAAGACGGGGGATGTGGCGGGGACAGAAACAGACAAACCCCGT
>Ga0315281_10002249_pt1 | contig 28657 bp, 24 predicted proteins | sample YL17G07_0_MG_FD_204540 | JGI IMG/M metagenome (GOLD analysis project Ga0315281, IMG submission 204540) | Sediment microbial communities from Yellowstone Lake, YNP, Wyoming, USA - YL17G07_0 | ecosystem: Environmental > Aquatic > Freshwater > Lake > Sediment | place: USA: Wyoming | collected...
TCTTTCGTCCCCCTAACAACCCAGCCCGCCGGAGGAGCGCCATGAGCGGGGCGCCAAGTCCGCGATCGAGGAGGAGTGCGGCGGCGGTGAAAGATAAAACGTGGCGCCTCGTGGTTCGAACGCGAGCAAGTCGCGGGCGGGAGGGGGCGGCAGACGACTTGTGAGTGTGAGAACCCCGCCGCCGCGCTCCCCCCGCAGATCCGGCGGACTTGAAGCCCCGCGATTGGCGGCGACGAGGCGGGATCGAAGAAAAATCCTCGGTGCCGCTGCCTTTGAGCCCCGCCGTGGATCCCCCGCCGTGGATCCCCCGCAGTGGAGCCCACGCCGACATCAAAACCCGTAACCGCCTCAGCCCTTCTTTTCCCCCATCGACGGCAAGGGCGCCTCGAGCCTCCTGACCGGACTCGTCCGGCACCAAACATGAGGATGCCGGTGGACACACCGTGCCGATCTCCAGAGCGTTCGTACGAACGGAAACAACATCCGCTTCCACAACGCATCCCGGTACCACCCGGCGAGATAGCTCTGAAGCGAAGGAGCACCGGCCGCACGCCGGACGAAATCTGCCAACCCTGCGTTTCCCGCGACCTCATAGAGAAAACGGTTCACAACCGACGTCTCGGGCATCCGCCCATAGCTCGTTTTCCAGAGCTCGTCGTAGCTCTTCCCCTCGATGAGCGCCCGGGCCGCGAAAGAACCCGTTTTCAGTGCATGACGGATGCCGAGGCCGAAGAGATAATCCTGGAATCCTCCCGCTTCTCCGACATAGAGCGAGCCGCCGCCGGAGGCGGTCTGCTTCAGAGAAAAATTCATGTACGAATAGCCGGTTCGCTCTTCCGAAACGCTGAAACCGGAAATTTCCCGGAATCGGGCGACCGTCTCGTCGAAATGCCGGTCGATATTCCGGAAATCGTGGACGATCGCACAACCCAGAGTGGCAAAACCGCCCAGGGAAAAGAGATACGCATATCCTCCGGGCGAAATCCGATGATCGAAAAGCACCCAGATCGTCGGGTCTGGAAGATCCGTTTTGAAAGTCATTTCTCTCGCGAGCCCGTCCGGCGTTCCCGGGCCCGTGGCGACGATCCTCGAATCACCCAGGTGATCGGCTCCGACGTGCTTTCCGAATTCGATTTCGACACCCGCGCTCCGGGCCTGCTCGAGCAGCCCGCGGTCGAGGGTTCCTTCGTAGGGGCCCCGGCGAAGGAAATATCCATAGGGGCGCTCGCTCGTGATGTCACGCCGCCGCAACCTGTGATCGAAAAAGGTGGCGACTGTGGCGGGAATCAACTCGAAATTCTCCGCGAGGCCGAGTCGCGAGAGAAGGTCGTGGCCGTCCTCTCCGTCCGAGAGGTTTTCGAGAACCTGCCAGTCTCCGATGAAACGAACCCCGACGTCCTGATTCCGCTCGGCGACCACCACTTTTCGCCCTGCCCGCGCCAACAGGATCGCCGAAGTCAGGCCGGCCGGACCCGCACCCGTGATGAGAATCGGCGAGCCGTCGTCAAACCGTGGGCGCTCCGCGCTTTTCGAATCGGAAGATTCGCTCATTCCGCAACGGCCTGGCGATCGGCGACGGATGCGGGGGAACGCCCCGCCATCTAGCCGAGCTGCGTGACCAGCTCCGAGTTGATCATCTGCAGGCGTTCGGCCGCCTGAGTCGCCAGCTGGATCGCCCGGGCAACCGTCGCCCGGTAGGCCGAAAGAAAAGGGGACGCGAGCTGGGACCAGATGATCAGCTGCTCGAGGCCCGACTGTTCGAAGTAGTAAATCTGCTCTTCGTACTCGGTGTTTTCGGAAACCACTTCGAGCGGCGCCCGATACTCGGAGCTGGCGGCTCGGACGACGAGAAACGCGGTCCAATCCCCTTTTCGTCTCTCGACGACGAGCCGGACTTCTTTCCACTCCGGGGGGGCGTTCTTGAACGACGCCGGCTCCCGATCTTTGGGAACCAGCTGAAGCGTCGCATCGATCCAGCGCCGATAGCTGAACCGGAGCCCGATCGTCGAAACGAGCTGAAGCAGATAATTTCCGAAACGCTCGACTTCGTTCGAGAGCCGGTGATAGATCTCGTCGTAACGGCGGGAATCGACCTCCTCGACAATTTCGAAGTCGGCGGATCGCTGGACAGCCTGCGGATCAGGGAGAAATTCGGCGGACATGAGAGTCACAACTCCTACGCGCTACGTGAGCGCAGATGACCGGTCCGGCCGGAGCCAGGAGCTCATGCCCTCTCGCCAGGGGCGGAGGAGACGGCGCGTCCCGAATCGGTTTTGCCAAATCTACGACACGACCGGCGGATCCGCAACCCGCCGCCCGCCCCTCTCTTTCCATGTCGAGTGGATCGCTCCAAATGTTCATGTCAGAATGAGGTTCCTGTTGCGGTATCCGCTCGTTCCCCGCAGGAACACCGTTTCGTCCGAGCTCGCCCCTCCCGCTTCCTCCTGACACGAACCGAGGTCGTCCATGCCGCCGCCGCTTCCGTCGTCGTCCGCTCTTCTGGCCGTTCCCGCTGATGAAAACATTCCGCCGCCCGGAGGCGCGTTTCGCAACCGGGTGATCGAAGAGGCGCTGCGGCCCATTCTTCCCCGCGTCGAAAAGCCGGGGCGATACATCGGCCTCGAACGCAACACCGTCGTGAAGGATCCGGCAACCGTCCGTCTCCGGTTCTGCATGGCTTTTCCCGACACCTACGAAATCGGCATGAGCCACACCGGGCTGAAGGTGCTCTACCACCTGCTCAACCGTCGCGGTGACACGGCCTGCGAACGAGCCTACGCCCCCTGGATCGACATGGACCGGGCGATGACCGGGGCGGAGATTCCTCTCTTCACGGTGGAGTCGCTCTCCCCGGTGAAGGATTTTCACGTGCTCGGCTTCAGCCTCCAGTCGGAGCTCAATTACACGAACATCCCGAACATGCTCCGCCTCGCCGGAATTCCGATTCTGTCGGGCCAGCGGAGGGAGGGGGACACGATCGTCATCGGCGGCGGCCCCTGCACCGCGAACCCCGAACCGCTCGCCGATTTCTTCGATGCCTTCCTGATCGGCGACGCCGAGGAAGCGCTGCTCGAATTTGCGGACTCCGTCTCCGGATCGATCGCCGCCGGTCTGTCTCGGGATGAAACTCTTCTGCGGATCGCACAAATTCCCGGTTGGTACGTTCCCGCTTTTTACGACGTCACATACGGCCAGGACGGAATCCTGCAGGAAATGAAGCCGAACCGGCCCGGGATTCCCGCACGAATCGCGAGGCGCTGGGTCGAGACGCTCACCCCGGACGTCTATCCCGCGAAACCGATCGTCCCATCGGTCGAGATCGTCCAGGAGCGGCTCGGTCTCGAAATCATGCGCGGCTGCACGCAGGGGTGTCGATTCTGTCAGGCCGGCTACTGGTACCGGCCGGTGCGCGAGCTCGACCCGGCCGATGTGATCCGCATGACGAAAGATTTCGTCAACGAAGCCGGGTGGAGCGAGATCTCTCTCCTCTCCCTGTCCACCGCCGACTACTCCCAAATCGAGCCGCTCGCCGGCACCCTCTCGAAAGAGCTTGCGCCGCAGAGAGTTTCGATCTCCCTTCCGTCGCTGCGCGCCGACGCTTTCAACGTCACCCTCGCCGACGCCGTCAGCGAAGTGCGCAAGAGCGGATTCACTTTCGCGCCGGAAACCGGAAGCGACCGGCTTCGGCGGGTGATCAACAAGAGCTTCACCAACGCCGACATGATCGCCGCCGCCGAGGTGGCGTTCTCGCGAGGATGGGATCTCATCAAGATCTACACGATGATCGGCCTTCCCACCGAGACCGACCAGGATCTCGACGAGCTGGTGATCCTGGTCGAAAACATCCTGAAGGTCGCCCGAAAAACACCCGGACGAAAAGAAGTCAAGGTTTCGGTGGGATGTCTCGTCCCGAAAACCTGGACGCCTTTCCAGTGGGACAAATTCGACGGCGTTCCCGAGTTGAAGAGAAAAATCAATTATCTTCGCGACAAATTCCGCCGGGTCCGCGGCGCAAGGATGACGAATCACGACCCGCACGAAGCCGAGATCGAGGCGATCCTCTCCCGCGGCGATCGAAGGCTTGGGCGCGCCATTGCGCGCGCGGTTGAGCTGGGCGCCACGTTCGACGGCTGGACCGAACAGTTCCGCTACGACCTGTGGTGCCGCGCCCTCGAAGAAACCGGATGCGATCGCGCCTTCTACACTCGGGAAATTTCCGAGAAGGAGACGCTCCCCTGGGACATCCTCGACATTTCCATCACCAAAAAGTTTCTTCAGATCGAGCGAAAAAAGGGTCTTCGGGAAATGGAAACCGAGGACTGCAAGTGGGGGCACTGTTACGCCTGCGGAATTCCAGGGCTGGGCGAAGACACCGTGCTGGCCAATCCGATGTCGCTCCCCGCGTTTCCGGCGCCCGCGGTCAACGGGCCGGCCATCGAGGTGACCATGCCGGAGATGCCGGCAGGGCTCGGGGTCGCCGCCGCTTCCCGCGTCGCCGACCCCGCCTCACCCGCCGTCTCTTCCGGACGAAAATCGGCGGCGCTCCGCCGCGCGGAGCTCGAAGCGAAGCGGGAAGGAAAAGCCAGGCAGGCCCCCTACCGGCTTCGCGAGACCCCGGAATTGCCGCCACGCCCCAGGACCGAGCTTCCCGGCTTCCGAAAGAACGATCCCGGTCCCGTGCACCGGGCACGCCTGCATTTTTCAAAAGCCGGAGACTACCGTTTTCTTTCGCATCGCAACGTCATGGATTGCCTCGAACGCGCGTTGCGCGCCGCCGCGATTCCGATGCGCTACACCGAGGGATACAACCCGCATCTCAGGATGTCGATGGGGCCCGCGCTGCCTCTCGGACAGGAGTGCGAACGGGACCCTTTCGAAATCGAGACGGTCGAACCTTTTACAGCCGCGCATTTCGATGCGGTGAACCTGAAGCTTCCCGACGGAATTCGTCTCGTCGCCTGGAAAAGCGTTCGCGAAGGGGCGAAGAGTCTCGGAAAGATTTCGCAGCGCGGCCTGTACAGAATCGGACCCTCCGAAACCTTCGGCGGCAATTGGGCCTCGCTCGTCGATCAGGCGGCGGAGTTCCTTTCGACTTCGTCCGCCGGCGGCCTTGCCGTCCGGGGCGACGGAACCTTCGGCCTCGAAATTCCCCTGTCGGGCGAAGGGGCGACGAGCCCCAAAAAACTTCTCGAACAAGTGCTCGGCCTCACTCCCGATCAGCAACTCGATCTCCGGATCGTCCGGGAAGAGGTGCGGCTGGTGGAATGAATTTCGCCCCTCCGGCCGGGATTCACGGCGGAGAACAGGAAGACCGCAGAGAACCGAGATGATCCCAAAAAAGAAGAGAACCCGCTCCACCGCACCTCTCGCACCCGCCGCCGCCCGCTACATCGTACGAGTCGGCGCCGAATTCGAGGCGGCTCACAACCTCCGCGATTACGTGGGAGGCCCGGAACCGCTTCACGGACATTCCTGGCGAGTCGAGGTTGCCCTCGAAACGGGCCGTCTCGCCAGGTTCGAGTTGTCGGTCGATTTCGTGGAAGCCAAAAAACTCGTGCAGGGGCTCGCAAAGAGACTCGATTACGGCTACGTCAACGTCATCGAACCCTTCGACCGGGTCAATCCGACCGCCGAGAACATCGCCCGCTGGTTCGCCGGAGAGCTCTCCGCCTCGGGAATTCTCGAACGGGCGGGGTGCCGTCTCGCCGAGGTCAGCGTTTGGGAAGGGCCGCACAACCGGGTGACCTACGAACCGGGCTCGAAGACGAAGACAAAAACGAAAACCAGCCCGCGAAAAAAGGGATGAACATGGACCCCGCCACGCTCTCGATCGTCGCAGCCCTCTCCGCCGTCAGCCTCCTGGCGATCTTCGCAGCCATCAACCTCGCCAGAAACAGGAACTTCACGAACGACGCTCCGGTTTACGCCGCTTCAAGATGGACCGGCGGAAACCGCGTCTGGCCAACGCAGGTTGCGGTGTTCGAGTCGCGCGTCGTCCGCCACACGCCACGCCTCGTCGGTCATTTCGAAGAGACGATCCCCATCGCGCAAGTGGCTTCCGTGTCGATCGACGCCCATCTTTTTTTCGCCGACGTCATCATCGAAACGACCGGCGGTTCCAAGCCGATCGTCTGCCACGGTCACTGGAAGAAGGACGCGGATGCGATCCGGGCGGCGATCGGGGGCGCGCAAGAACCGAAACGGTGACGATGCCGCTGGTCGTGGTTTTTCGGATTCGGGCGCTGGTTCTTTTTCCGCCCCGCATCCACCTTCCGATCGCTCGATCTCCGGGAGGAATCCTGCCGGCGCCTACCAGCGGTGGTAAGCCGGGTGTCCGGGCTTCACGGCCACGAACGTTCCGCGGCAGGTCGCGCAAATCCTGCCGCCGGCGGTGAGAGTTGCCTCGACCGTGGCGCGGTCGCCGGTCGATTCGACGACTTTCGAAGCGAGCGTCACGGGAAGGGACGTCGGGGTCGGGCGAAGAAGCTTCACCGAGTAGTCGGCGGTCACCGTGCAGGGGGGCGAATCGGCGCCGGCTTTCTTCATCAGGTGATACGCCGCCGTCCAGTTGCTATGGCAATCGAGAAGCGATCCGATGATCCCGCCGGCGAGAACCCCGGGAAAAGCTTCGTGGTGAGCCTCAGGAAGCCATTCGGCCGCGAGCTCGTCGTCAGTCACCGGAAAACTCCGAACGTGAAGGCCTTTTTCGTTCGCCGGGCCGCAACCGAAACAGGCGTTCCCCGGAGCGAAGGTCTCTTGTACACAACGGCCGGAGCCATTCCCCATGCGTCGAAGGATACCCCGATCGCAGCTCGCAAGTGTTTCCCTTGCGCGGGGTCTGCCCGTTCGCGCGGCGACCCGGGGGGCGTCACCGGCGGCGCGAGGCGCGCCAAAGATCCAACGCGAGCTCGCCTGCTTCGGCGTAACGCTCGACGGGATTTTGTGCGGTGGCGCGTGCGACGATCGGGCGGAGAGTCCCGGGAAGGAGAACGGCCTCCGCCCCCTTCCGGGGAGTTTCCACCATCTCGCGAAGGAGAATTCCCAGAGCGTAGACGTCGATCCTGGGATCCGGCGGGGCTCCATCGAAAACTTCCGGTGCGATGTATCGGGGAGTGCCGAGAATCTCGCCCGTTCGAGTCAGTCGCGGATCGCTCTCCTCGTCCGGGGTGAAAGCGCGTGCGATGCCGAAGTCGGCAACCTTCACCCCTCCGCGATCGTCGACGAGAATGTTCGCGGGTTTGAGGTCACGATGAACGATTCCCTGTGCGTGAGCGTGCGCCACCGCCTCCGCGATCTGAAGCGCAACGGAGAGGGCGCGATCGACCGGAAGGGGGATCCGGTCGGAGAGCGGCCGGCCGGGCGCCAGCTCCATCACGATGTAAAGAGATTCCCCCTCACCGCCCAGCTCGAACACCTCGACGATCCCGGGGTGACGAAGCTTCGCGAGCGACCGAGCTTCCCTCTCGAATCGAATCCGCGCCGTTTCGCCGCCGGCGTCGCTTGAGAGAAATTTCACCGCGACGTAGCGATTCGCCCGGCGGTCGTGCGCTTTCCAGACCGTCCCCATTCCGCCGCGTCCAATTTCTTCGAGGAGCTCGATCCCGCTCCCCGGAATCGTTCGAGAGACCGCCGCATCGGGAGCCAAAGGCCGCACGAAACCTCCCTTTCCGGAAACGAAGCGAGCTTCGCTCCGGGAGAGACTATACGTAGAATCCCGTCCCGTGAATTCCGAATCGAGCCCGAGCCGGAGCACCCAGGACCCGGGCCGACGCGTTTTTGGTCTCGATCTGCTTCGCACCATCGCCGTCCTGATGGTGATCCTCTCCCACGCTCGATTCCCGCTTCTTTCGATTTATCCGCGGCTCTCTGCCCTTTCGATCTTCGGTTTTCTGGGGGTCGAGCTTTTTTTCGTTCTTTCCGGATTCCTGATCGGAGGAATCATCCTTCGGTCGTTCGGCGATTCTCCCGGCCGGAAAAATTTGAAATCGTTCTGGATCAGGCGCTGGTTCCGGACCCTTCCGAATTACTACCTCTTCCTGCTGGTCAACTGGCTTTTCTTTCCGGCCAATGGACATTCGCTTCGAGCCTCCTCGTCGTATCTCTTGTTCCTCCAGAACCTGGCCTGGCCCGCTCCTTCGTTTTTCAACGAGTCCTGGAGCCTCGCGATCGAAGAGTGGTTCTACCTCGTGTTTCCGATTCTGCTGGTCGCCGCTTCGAAAATTCGGCGGGAGAAGCGATTCGCCGTCGCCGCCAGCCTGGGGGCGCTGTTTCTTTTCTCGACGCTCGCGCGTTTTGCCGCAGTCGGTATCTGGAATCCCTCCTTTGACGCGGGGGTCCGGAAAGTCGTGGTCTTCCGGTTCGATGCGTTGATGCTCGGCGTGCTGGCGGCCTTCGTCCGGGCCTACCGGCCCGCCGCCTGGATCCGGCTGCGCGGCGCCGGACTCGCCGCAGGAACGCTGTTCGGGTCCGTCGTGGCCTGGTCCTATTACGCCCTCGACCGGGACACCTCACTTTTTTCACGAACGCTTCTGTTCACCCTCGCATCGCTATCGGTGTTTTGTTTTCTTCCCTGGCTCGACTCCTGGGAATCGGCCGAGGGCCCCGCCGCTCGAGCGGTTCGAAACATCAGCCTCTGGTCGTATTCGCTCTATCTCTGCAACATTCCGGTTCAGCACGTGCTGACGAAAGTCTTCGGCGATCCGCGGCTGGCCGGAGCGCCCTTGTCCCTGATGAAACCGCAGGCCCTCGCGGCGGCGTTCGTCGGACTCTCGATCCTGCTCTCGGCTCTCTGTTATCGCTATTTCGAAAAACCGGCCATGAACCTCCGGGACCGATTCAGTGCGTCCGGCTGATGGCAACGAACAGCGCCCGAATTCCTTTTCGGATAGGCTCTGATCTCGCGGCGTTTCGCGAAGAGGAGCCCGGATGAAAAAAAATGCTCTCCCTTTCCTGATTCTCGGCGCCGCCGCAGCCTTCGCGCTTGCGGCAAGTGCCGAAGCGCCCCTGCGGCCCGGAGACAACGCTCCCGACTTTTCGCTTCGAGGATCGGACGGGAAGACTCATTCGCTCGCCGAGAACAAAGGGAAACGGCCGGTCGTCCTCGCCTGGTTTCCGAAAGCTTTCACCGGCGGCTGAACCGCCCAGTGCAAGTCGCTCCGTGAGAGCGGCGAAGGGCTTCGAAAATTCGATGTGGCCTACTACGCGGCGAGCATCGACGACGCGGAAACCAACAAGAAGTTTGCCGAGTCGCTGGGCGCCGACTATCCGATCCTGAGCGATCCGACGAAGCAGACCGCCAAATCCTACGGCGTTCTCGACGGAGGGGGCGACTACGCTCACCGGGTCACTCTGTATATCGGAAAAGACGGAAAGATCCTGAAGGTCGACGCCTCGATTCACCCCTCGACCGCCGGAGACGACACGATCAGGATTCTCCGATCGCTCGGATTCTCGGAGCAGGCGAAGAAAAGCAGATAACCGCGAAGCGCGCCCGCCCTCTTCGATCGGCGAAGGGGCGATGGCCCCGCTTCCCATACAATCGAGCGATGCAGTGTCCGAGCTGCAACCACGAGAATCCCGAGGGGCAAAAATTCTGCGGTGAGTGCGGCGGCAAAATTCCGGCGCCGGGCCCGCGGAACTGTCCTTCCTGCGGTCACGAGAATCCACCCTCGCAGAAGTTCTGCGGGGAATGTGGAACGGTGCTCGCCGAATCGCAGATCGCGGCCGGTTCGCCCGGCGCGAAGACTCTGGCCTCACCGCCCGCCCAGAAGCGCTCGACCGGCCGCGCCGCTCTTCCGAGAGGAGAGCGCAAAGTGGTCACGGTTCTCTTCGCGGACGTGTCCGGTTTCACCGCCATGAGCGAGAAGCTCGATCCCGAAGAAGTCACTCTCATCATGAACCGCTGCTTCGACGCGCTCGGCGCGCCCATCGCCAAACACGACGGGGTCATCGACAAGTTCATCGGCGACTGCGTGATGGCCCTCTTTGGTGCGCCCGTCGCCCACGAGGACGACCCCGAACGCGCCTGCCGTGCGGCTCTCGAGATGCACGCGGCTCTCTCCGAGTTGAACGAGCACCTTCCGATCCCGCTCGCCGTGAACATCGGCGTCAACAGCGGAATGGTCGTCGCGGGGGAGGTCGGCACCGAGGGGAAGAAGGACTACACCGTGATGGGAGACGCGGTGAACACCGCGCAGCGAATTCAATCCGCCGCGAAGGGGGGGCAGATCTACGTCTCGGCGTCGGTCCATCGGCAGACGAAAAACACATTCGATTTCGAAGAGCTCCCTCCCATCAAGGCCAAGGGAAAAGAACATCCCGTCGCGGTCTACCGTCTGAAAGGCTACCTGCGGGAGGAACGGGGCGCTCCGAGAATCGGCCCGAGAACTCCACTGATCGGAAGGGAGAAGGAGCTGGCCCTCGTCGCCGATCGGCTCGAACGCGCACTCGAAGGGGAAGGGGCGGTTCTGGCCCTCGTCGGCGAAGCGGGCATTGGAAAAACGCGCCTCCGTTCCGAAACGACGCGGCGGGCCGCCGAGGCGGGTTTTGCCGTCGTCATCGGCCGCGGTTTCGACCACCGCAAAGAGGTTCCGCTCGGACCCGCCCTCGAGCTCGTTCGGCGTCTCTTCGGCGTCGAAGACACGGATGGTCCGGAGGAAACGTCCCGGAAAATCGAAGACGGTCTTCCCGACGTCGAGCTGGGCGCGACCGACCGTGTCGCACTCGCTGCGGACCTCGGAGCGCGGCCGCGCGCCTCGTCCTCGAACGCCGGGCCTGACGAGTCGAAAGCTGCGCGTTTCGCCCCGTACCTCCAGCTCTTCCGGGCCCTGGCTTCGAGAAGCCCGGCGCTGGTCGTGATCGAGGATCTTCACTGGGCGGATCCGCTGACCCTCGAGTTGCTTTCGCTCGTCGCCGACGAGACGGCCGGGCGGCCGCTCATCGTGATGATGACGTCGCGTCCCGGACAGGAAATCCCGAAAGGACTCCGGATCCCCGCCGAAGCGATGGGGCTCGAAGAGCTTCCGTTTCTCGACTCCCGCCGGCTTCTTCACCATCTCCTCGGCGGCCGGCCCATCGAGGCGGGGCTCGAAGAGGCCATTCTTCGCCGTTCCGAGGGAAATCCGTTTTTCCTCGAAGAGCTCGTCTTCTCGCTCGGACCCGCGGGGGCCGCCGCCCTGCAAACGCTCCCCGATACGGTTCAGGCCGTCGTGGCGGCACGCGTCGACCGGCTCGGAGAAGAAGCCAAGTGGATCCTTCAGTCGGCATCGGTTCTCGGGCGAAACTTTTCGGTCGCGCTGCTCGAGGCCGTCGCCGAACGTGACGACATCGCCCCGCTGCTCGAGCAGCTCGAGCGCGAAGCGCTGATCTACGAGCGAACCGGCGAGAAGCCGCCATCCTATTCGTTCCGGCAGGCCATCACGCAGGAGGTCGCACAGTCCTCGCTCCTCAAACAGACGGCTCGCCCGATGCATCTCCGGGCCGCCAGAGGAATCGAGACTCTCTATGGCCAGCGGCTCGAGGAGCGCTATTCCGAGCTGGCGCATCATTTCTTCAAGGGCGGAGACCTGGTTGCCGCCACCGAGTACACCCTCCGCGCCGCCGAGGCCGACCGGCGGGCGTTCGCCCTCGAAAAGGCGGAGGAGCTTTTCACCCAGGCCCTCGAATCCATCGAAGCTCTCGCCGGAGAAAAAGACGAATCAAAAAAACCTCCCCTCCGAAGGACCACCGCAGCCTTCGAATCGCCGGCAGCGGGATCCATCGAATCTGCAAAACTCGATTCCTGGCGGCTCACGGCCCATTTCGGCCTGGGCGAAATCCGCCGAATCCACGGGCAGTGGGAAAGCGCCGGCGAACAGTTCGAATCCGCGGTGAGGCTCGCGCGAAAACTGGGTCAGAGGATCGGGCCGGCTGAAAATGCCCTCTGCCGTCTGGCTTTTCTTCGCGGCGATTTCGACGATGCGAAGCGCCGCGGGGAAGCGGCGATCGAAGCGGCGCGGACGCGCGGAGACGTCGAGGCCGAAGCCGAAGCGGCCAATCTTCTTGGCAACGTCGCCGAGCGTCAGGGGCGGGTCGAGCCGGCTCAGGAGCTCTTGCGAAGGGCCGCGTCGATATTTCACGGCCTCGCCAATCCTCGCGGCGAAGCGTGGGCCCTGGCCGATCTGGGAACGGCGCTTCTCAATGCCGGCCGGATCGAAGAGGCGCTCAAGGTGCAACGATCGTCTCTTGATCTCAAAAGAGGCGCAGGAGACCGGCTTGGAATCGCAGCGAGCCTCGTCAACATCGGAAACATCCAGACGGTTCAGAAGCAGTTCCCCCGCGCGCTCGAGAGTTTCGGGGAAGCCCTCGAGACGTACAGCGTCGTGGGTGACCGGAGAGGAGTGGCGTCGACTCTCATCAACATTGCGACGCTTCAATTTCGGCGTGGGCAGCTCGACGACGCGGAGCGCCAGGGACGGCAGGCGCTTGAGCTCCTCGAGGCCCTCGGCGACGTGTGGGTCGAAGCTATTGCGCTGGTGACTCTTGGAGGCATAGCGAGGTGGAGGCGGGACGTTGACGGCGCCCGGCGGGCCTACGACCGCGCCCTGAAAATATTCGAAGCCCGAAGCTACCGCTACGGCGTCGCGGCGGCACGCGGGAACCTGGGAGAAATCGCGCTCGAGGTCGAGGACTATGACTCGGCCATCGAACAGCTCGAATCAGCCACCACCGAGATGCGCAAATTGGGGGACGACGTCACGGCCAGGGATCTCGAAATGTCGCTCGCCGCATCGGAGGTTCTCGGCGGAAAGTCGGGCGAGAAAACCGGATGGAATCGTTTCGAATCGCTCGGAGCGGAAATGAAGGACGAGAAAGACCCCGCGCGGCTGGCCGTCGGCTGGCTGTTCCGGGGAGTCGCCCTCGCCCGAAGCGGCCGCGAACCCGAAGCAGCCGAGCCTCGACGAAAAGCACTCGAACTCGCGAACGAAAGCGGAGAAGAGACGATCCGTCTTCTCGTCGAACGACTCCTGCCCCTTTCTTCTGCCCCGGCTCCCGGAGAAGCGGAGCCAATCATCGAAAGCTGACGTTCCGTTTCCGTATGCAGAAAGCGCTCGGGGAGAGCCGAGATCTCCCCTTTCGGCTGCCCAGCCCTTCGGTCAATGGTCGGAATCGCCCTTCAAACGCAGCGGAGGGAGAAGCGTGGTCGCGTCTCCGGTGGCGTTGTCCACCGTCGAAGCGTAGGCCGTGACTCGTCCCGATCCCCGGACGACCTGAATGTAGGCTCGTGCCGAGAAAATGTTTTCGCTGCCCAGCCCCATCGCCTGAAACATGTTCGTCTGAAACAGACCGTTGCCGGGAACGTCGACCTCCCGGTAGCCGAGCAGATCGCGCCCCTCGTTGTCCACGATCGAGATCCCGATGGTCACCTGCGAGCCGCTCGTCTCGGTCACTCCGATGTTCGTTCGGAACCTCTTGGTATTGTTGAGCCCAATCAGGCTGATGGTTCCTCGATTCGATCCGATGGATTCCGCCGCCGGATAACCGGGAATCCCCTGCCCATAGGTTCCCGAAGCGCCGAGATTGTAGGTTCGGCTCTGAACCACGAGCCCGCCGGGCGGGGTCACGTCGATCCGAATCGATCCCTTGCCCGAGGCGATTCCAAACGTTTCCTTGACGACGTCGAGGTAACGAAGGGTCTGTCCGGCGGCGACATAAGCGCTCCTGGCGCCCGCGAGCGCTCCCGAACCGTCGTAAAGGCTCACGACCAGATCGCGTGGAGCCAGGTCGACATTGGCAATCGAGACGTCGGAAACCCACTGGGTTCCCGCCACTCCTGCGGAATGAGCGACGACCGGAACGACGATCGTCGAAACCGACGAGCTCTTCTGGGGACCGTAGAGCGTCGTCGGATCGTTGGTGGCGTTGTCGACCACCGACCCGATCACCACGATCCGCCCGTCACCATCCGTGATCTCGACTTCCGCGCGAACGCCGCTCGCGTTCCCGGTGAATCCCACCGCCTTGAAAACGTCATTGATCTGTTTCGTGCCGAACGGCAGCACGTCGACCGTCGTCGACCCGAGAGCCGACCCGTCTTCTCCGACGAGCGTGACTTCGGCTGTGACACGAAGCCCCGACAGCTCGGTGAGAAGAAGGTTCGATCGAAAGGCCGCTGATTTCTCGAGGCCCACCGCGTAGACCTTCCCTTCGAGACGGGTCGTACCGGAATCGGAGGGAACGGCCGGAACTTCCTGTCCGAAAGTTCCTTCGGAGGATTGATTGAACGTTCTCGACACCGCTTGAAAACTTTGAATTTCATTCGATTGCAGAACGAGGCTCCCTTTGAGGACGTCCTTTCCGAGCCAGTTCTTCACTCGAGGCTCGTCGAAACGGCCGCCTGGGTTCCGTCGACGCCGTCAGGAACGAATCCGACCGTCAAAGTCGAGCTCTTTCCGATCGGGAGGTGGGAAATCCAGATGTCGCTCGCAAACTGCGAGCCGTTGAGCCCGGGAGAGTGAACCATGACGGGGACGACCAATTGCCCTTGACCGGAAGGGACGATTTTCCCGTTCGACTCGATCAGACTTCCGATTTGCGCCTGGAGACTCACCGAGGCGCTCACCCGGCTTGATGCGAAATCGAGGACGGTCGAATTCATCCCGTTTCCGAGCTTCGCCGGATCGACCTGGACCGTCACCGTCGTCGCCGGACCTCCCGGCTCGATCGCTCCTTTCGACGGAGTCAGTGCGACCCAGTCGTCGCGGAAACGGGCGTTCCAGTACAGCGTCGCCGTTCCCGGATTCGAAATCTCGAACGTCGCGGTCGCCGCCAGACGAGCCTTCTCCGGAGGAAGCCCTCCCGGAACAAGAATCGTCACCACCGACGGCGTCGACAAGCCGGGCACTCCCTCCGTGATCGCCGGGGTCACGTTGAATTCGACAGGAATCTGATAACTGCCGACCGAGCTGGTCAGAGTGATCGTTCCGTTGTAAGTCCCTTCGTCCAAGCCGGCGGCCGAGACGGCTACGGTGAGTTGAGAAGCATTTTCCGCGTGAACGAGCGACCCGGACGCCGGCGAGAACGTGATCCAGGGAACATCGGCAGCCAGCGAATACTCGATGACTCCGTCTCCCACATTGGCGAGGTAGAACGTGTCTTCCGGCGCCACTTGCGAATGGGCCTCGCTGTCGAACCACATTCCATCGGGATAAAACTCGAGAGCCGGGGCAGCGGCGGCGAGAGTGAAGGTCACGGGAACGATCCATTCGGTCTGAATCGAGATGTCGTAGACGTGGAGCCCCCCCGTATACGTGCCGGCGGCCAGCCCCCAGGTCCAGACGTTGATCGTCGCGACACGATCTTCCCCGGGGTCGAGGGGACGGCTCTCGTCGAGGTCGACCGACATCCAGTCGGCATCGCTCCAGACGACGACCGCGGCCGGGCCCGGCCCGGCGTTCTTCAAGAGGAGCTGTTGCGACGGAATCGTCTCCTGCAGGGTCTGCCCCGTGAAAGCGATCGAGGCGGGAGAGAACGTGACCACGCCCGGTTTTTCGAGAGAAAAATTGACGCCTGCCGTGGTCTGGCCGATGGCCACCGCCACCGATCTGGCCTCGGAGAATTGATAGGCGCCCGAATACCACTGGGCTGCGTAGACGCCCAGATCCCAATCCACCGCCGCAACGTAAACGCGGGCGCCTGGAATCACCGATCCCATCGTGTAAGTTCCGTCGCTCGCGGCCTGCGCCCAGGCTCCTGGCATCTCGAGGTTCTCATCGAAGAACGCCAGAAGATAAATTCGCTCGATCGGCTGGCCGTTTTCCTTCGACACGACCCTGCCGGAGATTTTTCCCGCCGGAAGCAACGCGAAGTCGACCGCCGCCTTCGTTTGCCCTTTGGTCACGTGAACCGGCGTGCCGTTCGCGCCGAAAATGGCGCCACTGTAGAACTGGGTGATGAAGTCGGGATGATTCGCGAAGACGAGATAGTCCCCTTCTTTGATCGCTGAAATCTCGAACTTTCCGTCGACTCCGGTGCTCGGGAACTCGAGCCCGGTCCACTCCCCATCGAGCCCGACCACCTCGACGTGGGCTCCCGCGATGGGGGCGCCGGTGGCTGCGGCGCGAACGGTCCCAGTGACGATTCCTCCTTCTTCCAGCCGGATGTCGACCCCCTCGACTTCCTGACCGATTGCCAGATCGAAATTCAACACGGCTCCATCGGAATTCCGACCGTAGTCCCCAGCGTAGTTCTTGCCTCCGGCGTAGAGGTAATAAGTGCCGGCCGTCAAGGCATTGACCCGGAAGCTCCCATCCGCGGCGGCGTCCACGGTGTTTCCGCCGTAGCCATTGATTCGCACAGCCGAAACTTTCCCTTTCGGAACGGGGCCGCCGTTGTCTTTCGACAAAAGCCGCCCGGAGACGGCAGCGCCCACGACGAGATCGAAGTCGACCTGTTCGACAACCTGGGCGCCGGCAATTTCGATCCTTGACGATTGATAGGCGTCGTCGGTGTGATCCCAGAACTGGCAGACAAAATCGCCCAACAGGTAGCACATGTGGCCGTAGTAGGCGCCGGGAGGGAGACCGGGAATCCAGTAAGTTCCATCCGGGCCGGACTCGCCGTACCAGTAATACTGGGAGGTCGGATCGTGGAACGTGACGATCTTGCCGACGACCGGCGCACCATCGGCTTTCGCTCTCACGGTTCCCGCGATCACGCCTCCTTCGGTCATCGCGAAATCGATGCCGCCGGTCACGGCCGAGCCGGCCACGGCGATCGTCGTCGACTTGTCCCAGTAAGGCGTTCCCGCCACCGAGCCGTCATAAAAAACCGAGACGTAAACCGAATTGGCGATGGAGACCTTTGCTCGATAGTTTCCGTCCGGAAGATCCCCCGCGAAATAGCTACCGTCGGCCGCGCTGCTCTTGATTGAAGTGATCTCCCCGTAATCATCCGCCGTCATGATGACGACGTCCGCCTCGAGCGGAGCGCCTCCCGAGGCGGCGGTGACACGGCCGGAAATTCCGCCTGCCGCCAGTAGGCCGGAGGGGACGAGAACAAGAAGGGAAAGCAGGAGAATCGCTCGGAACCGCGCCATAGACACCTCGGGGGTTAGACGAACACTTCGGATGAAGGTTGACGACGACGGCCGAATTCTATTCCCGGAGAGCTGTCAGCGGGAAACGGCCGGACTTCGCCGGCCGGGGAGGCCGGGGGCGGGTGATCGACGACCGCAAGAAACGACGGAGGGCAACGCCGCCAGCGGGCCAGGGCGTCCGACGGCGACGGTTTGCCTCATGAATCCTTCCGGCTAGAACCGGTACACGATTCCGAGACTCGCCCCCGCGAACGTCCGGGGTTTTTCGTTGTTCACGTGATCGACGGAAATTTCCGGCACGACGGCCCAGCCCGGCGAGACCTCGAACCACCCGTTCACACCGCCGTAGTAGCCGAAGTGCTTGTGGCCGTCATCCCAGAGAGGAAGTCGGTCTTCGTCGCTCCGGAACCGGTAGTAGCCTGCCCCGATGAACACTCCCGATACGTAGTAGTTCATGGCGAACTGATATTCGATGTCCATCCCGATCTTCTCGAAACGGCCGCTCGGATCCCTTGGGTCCCCATTGTGTTTCGGCGCCAGAGCTTCGACGTTCATGCGGTTGAGCCGCAACCGCAACAACACGCCGGGCTCGACCTCGGCGTGAAGCTGCAGCTCGAAATTCTTGTCTTCGAGTTTGGTGACATCGACGCCGGACGAAGCATCCATGGCGAGCCCGATCCTCGCGCCGATTCCGTAACTTTCCGCCGAGGCCCGGGGTGCCGAGACACCGGCCAGAACCAGAATGGCCAGAGGGGCCGCGCGGAGAAGATTCGGAATCGCGGTTTTCGTCATGAAGACCTCCCGGTGTCGTAAGGGTGAATGTGCCGAAAAGGGGCGGCGGCCGAAAGCCCAGGTCTTCGGCCGCCGTGATTCTATCTATAAATGGATCGATGATTCTTCGGAGGACATCACCAACTTTCGTTTTTCTTAGGGGGAGCGCCGGAGCGCTCGTCCCCCCGTTGTACGATTGCCGAGTGACTCTCGTTGAGCGCGCCATTCGATGGACCCGGCTTCCCCTCGACGGAATCGTCCGGGTGGTATTCCCAGCGGGGTGCGTCGGGTGCGGACGGCCCCTCGATTTCGGCAATCGATCGGGCTCCCTCTGCGGCTCCTGTTTCGACGGGCTTCCCCGCCTCGCATTTCCCCTCTGCAACGGCTGCGGCGAGCCGATCGCCTCCGCGTCGTTCGACCCGGCGCCTCCAGACGCCTGTTCCCATTGCCGGGAACATCCTCCCCGATTGACGCGAGTCCGATGCGGCGGCCCTTACGAAGGCCCCCTTCTGCGGGCCATCCACGCCATGAAGTTTTCCCGGCACGATTTTCTCGCACGCCATCTGGCGCGATTCGCCTTCTCGAACGAGGAGTGCCGCAGGATGCTGGAAAAAGGAGGCGCCCTGGTTCCTGTGCCGATGCACCGGTCCAAGAGACGGGCTCGTGGATACAACCCGTCGGAGCTCATCGCCGAAGAGCTCGCCCGCCTTTCCTGCGGAAAGGTGATCAGACTGCTGAGAAAAACCCGCGAAACTGCGTCTCAGAGCACCCTTCCGCTCGTCGACCGGCATGTCAACGTGCGAGGGAGCTTTGCTCTTCAGCGGCGGCGAACAGCGCCGCCGCGGGTCGTCCTCGTCGACGACGTGGCGACGTCGGGCGAAACTCTCGGCGAATGTGCACGGGTGCTGTTCGCGGGGGGAGCCCGGGAGGTTTCGGCCGTGACGGTGGCGAAGACGCTGCGGGAGCGGTGAGAGGGCGCCAGTGCCCGGCTGCCTGAAGAATTCGGGCTAAGTCGTGGGGCGTTTCAACTGGCGCGTCACGACCTGATACATTTCCGCCTCCAGCCGTTTCACCTTTTCGGTATCGAAGGTCGAAAAAAGAACATCAGGTTTGACTTCGAGAATCCGCGCCAGAGCTTCGAAATATCCTTCGTAGTACATGATGAGGCGGTCGAGAATCTGCGCGACCTTGCCGGCGGCGGAAGCTTCGAGAATCATCCCGCGAACCCATTCGATTTCGCCGAGCTTCAAGGAGGATCGCTCGACCAGCTGGAGGTAGTCTTCCGGCTCGAGGTCGCGGCGGTTTCGAAGAATCTTGAGCTGGTGGTGAACGAGGCCCATGTACTCGGCACGCGCCTGCGCCTCGGTTTCCGTGATCATTTGGCTCCGCGTCCGTTGACCGGGCCCGATTCTTCGACGGCCGGCAGCGGGGAAGGACCGGCGGCGGCGAGCGAGCCCTGCGAACGGATTCCGTCACGCGAGCCCTGGGGTCGAAGCCGATCCCAGAGAAGAATGTATTTGTGAGAGGTGTAGCCGGAAAAAAGCAACGCGAGCACGAGCCCATGGACGCCATCGAGAAATCCGAGACGAAACACGTACATCCGAAGGAAACAGGCGGCGGTGTGGAGAAACATCGAACCGCCGTTCGTTTTTCGCCCCGCGGCCGCCCGATCTTTCGACCACCATCGCGCATACCGGAGACGCCGCTCGAAGAACTGATCGAGAGAGTCGAGGGTGAAATGGTCGAGGCGGCCGGAGAGAAGCGCGGTTTCTTCGAGCGGCAGGTCCACGTGAGGATGCACCGAAAGTTGCTGCATGCGGCATTCCCGCCGGAAGAGACGGATCACACGGTCCGAGCTCCAACCGCTGTGCCGAATCTCCTTGCCGAGGAAAAAATTGCGGCGAAAAACCCAATAGCCGCTTTTCGTGGGGCCGCGAGCGAGAAGACCCAGGACCTCGTCTCGAAGTGCGGCGGAGCAACGTTCGTCGGCGTCGATCAGGAAAACCCAGGGATGAGCCGCTTGTGGGATCGCCCAATTGTTTTGAGCGGCATATCCTTCGTAAGGATGAGAAAGAACCCGGGCGCCGGCGGCGCGCGCGATCTCGACCGTGGAGTCATTGCTCCCCGAGTCGACGACGAGGATTTCGTCGGCAAAGGACACGGACTCGATGCAATCCCGCAGGTTCGCGGATTCGTTGAAGGCGGGAATCAGCGCGGTCACTTTTTCCCGCTCCGCGCGGGGGCTTCCCAGACCCCGATTCGGATCGAGGCGGCCGCTCCAGCGCATCCACCGGAATCGGCCCCCTTTCGCCACACTCTTCGGAAGCTCGTCCCGAGGAATGGCGAAGGATGTTCCCGATTCGCGATTCGAAATGTGGGAGGAGCGGCCGGAACACTCCACCGGATCGACCTGCGACATGAACCGATCATACGCCGATCCGGGTTAGAATCCCGGCGTTTCGGGCCGGCCCGCCACCCGACATTCACAAATCGAGTCGACGAATGAATCCTCTTCACCAGACCATCGTTCGCACCCTCCCGCTCGTTCCCAAACCGGTTCTGTACCGGTTCGCCCAACGATACGTGGCCGGCGAGTCGGTCGGCGACGCGATCAGGGTCTGCCGGCAGCTTCGCTCGGAAGGGGCGATGGCGACGCTCGACGTTCTGGGCGAGGACATCACCCGCCGCGAAGAAGCCCGGCAGGCGGTCTCCCACTACCTCGAGGTTCTCGAAGCGATCGTCCGGGAAAAACTCGACGCCAACATCTCGATCAAACCGACGATGTTCGGCCTCAAGATGGATCGAACCTTCTGTCTCGAAAATCTCGCCGAGGTCGTCCGGTCCGCCAAAGAGAAAAATATTTTCGTGCGGCTCGACATGGAAGACTCGAGCGTCACCGACGACACCTTCTGGCTCACGCGGGAGCTCCGGAAAATCTGGCCGCTCGTCGGCGTCGTGATCCAGGCCTACCTTCGGCGAACGCTCGACGACGTGGCGCATCTGGCCGGCGACAAGACCAACGTTCGGGTCTGCAAAGGAATCTACGTCGAGCCCAGGGAGATCGCCTGGAAAGACCGGGACGTCATCATCCGAAACTACGGTCTCATCGTCGACCGCCTCCTGTCATCGGGTTGTTATGTCGGCATCGCCACTCACGACGAGGCCTGCGTCTGGGAAGCGCTCCGAACGATCAACCGCCTGGCGATTCCCAGGGAAGCCTACGAGTTTCAAATGCTTCTCGGTGTCGATCACCGGCTCAGGAAACTCCTCACCGGGCAAGGGCACCGGATGCGGATTTACGTTCCGTTCGGAAAATCCTGGGACGCCTATTCGATTCGCCGTCTCAAGGAAAATCCCGCGATCGTCGGACACATCCTGAAAGCTTTTTTCAAGGGGGAATAGAAGCGGCTCGCCCGTGCCTCTCCGTGCGCTCCCCCTTTTGAATCGTTTCCGGGCGTAGAATTGCGAGAGCTTCAACCCGGGACGGATTCCCGGCCCAGTCGGGGCGCGCCGACGGGAAGCAGGTTCAAAAATGATGCGTTGCTCCCGCCTGACCCTTGCACTCCCCTTGCTGCTGCTCGCGGCCGGAAACGCCCGTGCCGATTCGGCCGGAGCTCCCCTCACCGGGCGTGTCCTGGGTTCGGAAGGCGCGCTCTCCGGAGCGCTCGTGATCGCTTACGATCCGGGCCGCCTCATTTCCTTTCCTGTTCTCACCGGCGACGAAGGGTCTTTCGAGCTTCCATCGGTGCCCGCCGGGATTTATCGCATCATCGCGCTCAAGAAGGGTTTCAGAGCGGCCGGAATTCGGAGACTCCATTCCGGATCCGGCGACACGCCCATTCTGCTGAAGATGCAGCCGGCCGGAACGGAAGATGCGGAAACGGGCAGAGGAAACCCGACGATTTCTCAGGAAGACATCTGGAACATCCGGGCCTCCGTGACGCCCGACGTCCTTCGGCAGATCGATGCGCTGTTCGTTCCCGAACGTGGGCAGGAAAGCGGCATCGGTCGACCCGGCGCGATCGCAGGCCTTCCGGGCAGCGGCGCATCTTCGGTGCAGTCGCTGCTCCGCGGTCAGGTTTCTGCCATGACCGGCCCGACGGCGCACGATTCGAATTCCCCCGGTAACCAATCGGAAACTCAGCTCGGCCTTGGCGGCGACCTTCCGGGAGGAGGCCGCTGGAATCTGGGTGCCGGATTCGGAAAGCGGCGCACCATCGACTCGATCGGCACCTCGCAAGCCGAAGTGACCGTCGACGTCGAGACCGAAAAAAGCAGCCGGCTGCATTGGAAATCGCGCCAAAACGAATTCGACGACGACCGCGGAGCCGGAGAACGGATCAAGCAGGATCGATTCGAATCCCACCAGGTGGTGCTCGAGAAAGCTGGAGACGAAGGAGGGAACGCCTCATTCGCCGCGAGACTGATCGAAGAAAACCACTTTGGGAACGAAGGCACGGCCGCATATTCCGGACGTCTCGTCGAAATCGGCGCCGGATTTTCCACGGCCCGGCTCGATCAAACCGGATGGGGCGGCGCGGTCCGCCTTCGCCAGGAACAATTCGACGATTCCGGGCTCGGACCGGAATCACGATCGGGAAACGATCCGGCCCGCACGGCCGATGTGAGCCTCAGCGGCCGGAGCCGCTTTGCCCGCAACTGGATTCTCGATTTCGACACCTCATCGAATCTCGGCGTCGAAGGGATCGATGCGACGCCGCGAATCGGGCTGGCCTGGAGGGTCGGCGGCTCCGCAGAGCTGCGCCTCGCGCTTCGGGGACGAATTCGGATGCGCGACAGCGAAGAAGGGCGGCCGGGACTTCCGGTGTTTTCCGAGGACGACGGAATTCTCGACCGGAGCGAGCGCCGCAGCGTGATCCTCACGCTCTCGTCCCCCCGCGTCTTCGACTCGGGGCAAACCCCGAGCTCGATTTATTCCTACGACATCGAAATCCGCTACCGGACACTCGACCGCGACGCACGGCTCTTCCTCGGGACGGGCCCGGGGGGAAGGTTCGACGAAGTCGTTCTTCCCGCCGGCACGGTGATTCGGGAGGCTCGAATTTCCGGGGGGCGGAGGCTCGGCCCGTTTCAGGCCGAAGCCAACCTCAGTTATAGAAAAACCGAAAGTCCGGCCGAAGGGATCGCGCCCACGCTCGGCGGCTTCGGTCGTGCGTCGGTTCGCGCCCTCTACCTCCCCTCCGGAACCGAATTCCTGATCGTTCAGGATTGGCGAAAAAACGCGATCGCCTCGAAAGGCGGCCCTGCCGATCTCGACCGCACCGAAATCAGGCTGGGGCAGCAGTTGCCGATTCCGAAGAGCTGGCCGACCGCGATCAAACTTCTCCTTCAGGGAGAAATCGCCAAAGGGGACCGCGCCAGTTTCGACCTCTCCGGCGAAGGCACGGCCTCCGACCGCCGCTGGATGGGCGGGGTCTCCCTGGAATTCTAGGGGCGGGAAAAAATCATGAAGATTCATGACGATTTCTCGTCCCCCCTCGACCTTCCGATCCAAGCGATTGGTACGACGAACCGCTCGTTGAATGCCGGCGATGCGAATCCTCGCCGGAGGCCGCGCGGATGAGACTTCGACCGAAATTCCTGCTCATTTCATTCACCGCGGTCATCATCGCCGCCGCGGGAATGCTGTCGCTTCTTCGCGAGATCGACCGTTCCCGTTCAGCGGGCGTCGACCTCCGGCTCGACGGCGGCGAAGCGATCGTGGTCGAGATCGATGGAGGGGGATCTCGAGGAATTTCTCCGCACGACCGGATTCTTCTGATCGACGGGCGGCCGGTCCTCGAGCTCGACAACGCGTCCCGCGCCCTGGCTCGGCGTCCCGGCCCCAGACACCTCGTGGTCGTTCGAAACGGCGCGCCGCAGAGCGTCGACTTCTGGCCGCCGCCGATCCGTCCCGACTGGAAGTTTCTCTTTCTCGCGGCCGTCGGCGCGGCGACCCTCGGCATTTCTCTGGAAGCGATTCGGCGCTCCCCTCACGAGCGCGGCGTCATCCCCTTCGCCTGGGCGGCCTTGACGATTTCGGCGGTGCTGCTCGTTTCCCCGGTCCGCTACGACACGACCGGTAGAATCATTTTCGCGCTCGAAGAAATCGCACGCGCCTTCTTCCCCGCTCTCCTGGTTCACTTCGCGATTCAAGCTCCCTCGGGAAGAAAACGTATCTCCGGGGCAGCGCTTCTCTACATTCCTGCCGCAGTCACTCTTCTGGCCGAGGCCGACCTTTACGTCTTCGCCGGACGGCATCTTCCGATCGCTCCCGCCTCGGCAGTGACCCTGTTCGACCGCGTCTTTTTTTCCAATATGACCGCCGCGACCCTGGCAGCCGTCGCTCTCTGGACCCTTCGTCTCCGCACGTCTTCGGGAGAAGAGAAGCGCCGCCTCGAGTGGCTCATCGGAGGGATCGCCGGCGGAATTCTCCCGGTGGCCGTTCTTTCGGCGTTTCCCCGTCTTTTCGGGGCGGACTGGAGTTTCGTTCGTCTCCTTTCCCTGCCCGCGCTGATTCTCGTTCCGCTCGGAATCGCCGCCGCGCTCGTGAAGTTCCGCTTGCAGGAAGTCGACCGGGTTGCGGCCCGGGCCGCCGGCGCCGCGGTCACTCTTCTCGCGGCCCTCCTCGTTTTCGGAACGGTGAATCTTTTTCTCGAACGCCTTCTCCCCGCGCTCTCCGAGCCGCCCAGACATCTCGCATCGTTCACCGCCGGATTCGGCATGACGATGCTGCTCGCGCCGACGCGGCGCCGGATTTCCGATTGGATACTCATGATTCAGCACCGGGCCGGTGAAACGGAGCGGCTCGCTCTCGTCGATTTCGCGCGCGAGCTGGCGATCCACGACAATCCGGCGCAACTCGGCGAGGCGCTCCTGGTCAGAATCGAGAGAGCCATCCCTCTGGAGCGGATCAACCTCTACTTCGCCGACGAGTCCGGGCAATTCCGCCGGGTGCGCCCCGATTCGTTTCTCCCGCCGGTTCTCCCCGTCGGGGGAGCGATCCACATTCTCGACCAGACGCAATACCGCCACCCGGTGTCGTTTCCCATGGTCTCGCGCGGACGAATCGTCGGCCTTCTCGTCGCCAGCGGCGCAGACGGGCTCCCTCCCGACTCCGCCGACCAGGTGCTTCTCGAGGCGCTGGCCTCCTCCGCGGCCGTGGCACTCGACAATGCACGGCTCTACCTCGACCTCGCCCGCGAGCACGACCGCGTGCGCCAGCTCGCCGAGTTCAACGAACGGGTCCTCGAGAGCTCGGGCAGCGCCATTGCCGTCGTCGACGGAACCGGTCGCATTCTGGCTTCGAACAGCCGCCTCGCTTTGTGGCTCGGACTCGAAAGAAGCGACCTTCCCGGACGGATTCTCGAAGAGCTCTTCGCGCCGGCGGCCTCGGCCGAGAGCGGCGGGGGCGAAGTGGCGGTCTCGTGGATTCCGCCTCGCCAGGAACGGGCGCGTTCGATCGAGATTCGCCGGGAGCCGCTCCGCGGCGTTCCGGGAGCCACCGTCGTGGTCGCTTCGGACGTGACCGAAGCCGACTCGCTTCGCCGCGAGCTGGCGGCCCGTGAACGGCTCGCCGCCGTCGGCCTGGTTGCGGCTTCGGTCGCGCACGAGGTCAACACGCCGCTGGCGGGAATTTCTTCGTACGCGCAGATGCTCCTCCAGGAAACGTCGCCGAATGATCCTCACCATGGAGTCCTCGAGAAAATCGAAAGACAAACGTTCCGCGCGTCGCGTCTGGTGCGCGACGTTCTCGACATGGCCCGCGGGGGGCCGATCGAACATCGCCTCATCGACCTGCGCGACGTTGCATCTGCCGCTCTGCTCGCCGCCGAGGCGGCTCTCCAGGGAGCGAACGTTCACGTCGAGACGGCATTCCCGGAAAATCCGGTCCTCCTCGCCGGGGACGCGGTCCGGCTCGAGCGCGCGGCCATCAACGTTCTTCAAAACGCGAAAGACGCCGCGCCCGGTGGGTGCGTTCGGATCGCGGTCGGCGGTGACGCCGACGGAGTCTGGCTCACCATCGCCGACGACGGACGCGGAATGAGCCCGGAAGAGCGGCAACGCGCATTCGAGCCGCTCTATTCGACGAAAGGGCGGGCGGGAACCGGATTGGGGCTGGCCCTCGCAGCCGAAGTCGTTCGCGCTCATGGCGGGAAGCTCACGCTCGACGCCGCGCCCGTTCGAGGAACGGTCGTCACGCTCAGACTCCCGCGTGGGAGTGATATCCCCTGCGCCGCATGAGTCATCTCCTTCTCGTCGATGACGAGCCGGTGCTCCGGGAAGTTCTCGGGACACTTCTTCGCAGAAACGGTTTTTCGGTGATCGAAGCAGGAAGCTGCGCGGACGCTCTTGCCGCCTTCGACGGCGGCGAGGGAGACATCGATCTCGTCCTGCTCGACCTCATGCTCCCCGACGGCCATGGGCTCGACGTTCTCCGGGAGATTCGCACGAAACAGCCCGAGACCATTGTCATCGTGATCACCGCCTATTCATCGATCGAAGGCGCCATCGAAGCCATGCGCGAAGGGGCGTTCCACTACATTCCGAAGCCCTTCAAAAACGAAGAAGTCGTACTGACGGTTCGCCGGGGGCTCGAACAACACGCACTCCGGGTGGAAAACCGCTCGCTTCGGGCCGAGCTCGACCGAAAGCTCGCTTTCGAAAACATCGTCGGCCGCAGCGAACCGATGAAGAAAATTTTCGAGCTGATCCGCCTCGCCGCCCCTTCGAAAGCCAACATCCTGCTGGAAGGGGAGAGTGGAACCGGCAAACAGCTGGTGGCACGCACGATTCACCACCACTCCCCGAGGTCGCACCAGCCCTTCGTCGCCGTGGCCTGCGCGGGAATGCCCGCCGACCTTCTCGAGTCGTCGCTGTTCGGTTCCGGACGGGGAACCGCGCCGGGAGCACCGTCCGGAAAAGCCGGTTCGTTCGCGCTGGCTTCGGGCGGAACCCTCTACTTCGACGAAATCGCAAACATCCCGATGAGCCTGCAGACACGGCTCCTAAACGCCATTCAGGACAAGGCTTTCACTCCGGACGGAGCGACGGCGCCCGTGCGCGCCGACGTTCGAATCATCGCCGCAACCAGCGTCGATCTGGGACGGCTCGTTTCGGAAGGAAACTTCCGGGAGGATCTTTACTATCGCCTCCACGTCATTACGATTCCGCTCCCCCCGCTTCGTCTTCGGCGTGACGACATTCCGCTTCTCGCCCGCCATTTCGCCAGTCGCTCGGCCAGGGAGAACGGCAAGCCGGAGCTCGTTCTGACGCCTGAATCCCTCCGGCGTCTCGTTGAGGCCCCGTGGCCCGGCAATGTTCGCGAGCTTGAAAACGCTCTGGAGCGGGCCGTCGTTCTTTGCCCAGGCGCGGAGCTCACTCCCGATCTTTTTCCCGGCTCGCTCGTCAGGCCGCCGCGCCTGACTCCGGCTCCGTTTTCGCCCAGTGGGCTCCCCCCCGCCGGAATGTCACTCAAGAACGCGGTGGAAGAATATGAGCGGGAGATGATCCTTCGCGCCCTCACCCTCACGAGCGGCATCCAGAAAAGGGCCGCCGAGCTTCTTCAGATCAAGCCAACGACTCTCAATGAAATGATAAAACGCCTCGGAATCAGTGGAAAAAACGGAACTGAGTGAGATTCAGGGGTTCCCCGAAAAATGCTCGCCTCTGTGATCCGCATCACGGACAAGGCTCGGAAAATCTCTACAATGACGTCCATGAGATGGAACGAGAACACCCAAACTGCGGCCGCCAAAATCTGTCAAGACTGCGATTCCCGCCCTGCCGAATTTGAAATCCGAAAAGTCGGCGGAGAGGGAATGAGCCGCCACTTTCACAAGACCCTCTGCAAAAGCTGCCTCGGAACGGTCCTGGCCGACGACACGGCCTCGATTCTACGAATCAGCCGGGCCAGCGACAGCGCCCCCGATTCGCCCCACGTGAATTAATTCGAGGTTCGCAGCCAGGGGCGACGGTCAACAACCCGCCCGTCCACCTCGCCCGGCTCTGGGTTAGAATCCCGCGCCATGGAAGAGATCTCCCCCGTCTGCGAAGAGTGCCACGAGCGGGAAGCCGAGTTCATGATTCGGAAATTTCCCTCGGAGTCCGAGGTCAAAGAGTCGATGCACCGTGCGCTCTGCAAGATCTGCCTCGCCCCGGTTCTTGCAAACGACACCGCGTCGATCATGCGGATCTCGAAACCCGAAAAAATCTGATCGGAACCGGGTCAGGACTCGAGCGGTGCCGAAGGTTACGCCGCTTCCGGCGACGCCCCGCCGGCAGCCGCCGCCGGTTTCCCGAGCCGCCTCACCATCACCTGAGTCCGGTCATCGGCGAACGGAACGTTGCGCGCAAACGACTCGAGCTCCCGGTCGACCGCGTCGACGATCTCGAGGACCGCGCGCCCGCGATTTTCACGGAGCACCCCCTCGAGTCGTTCGACGCCGAACTCGACATCGTCGGGATCGACGGCTTCCGTGATGCCATCCGTGTAGAGAAGCAGCGAATCTCCCGGCTCCAGAGAAACCTCGGCGGCGCGGTAGTTCCCTTTTTCGAAAAGACCGATCGGAAGGCCCGTCGTCCCGAGCCGCTCGATGGCGCCCGACCCCCGAACCACGAGCGCCGGATTGTGTCCGGCGTTCGTGTAACGGACGCGGCCGATCGCGGGCTCGAGGATCGCGAGAAACATCGTCGCGTATTTTTCCGGAGGGGTCCGGCGAAAAAGGCTGCGCGACAACCGCGTACAAATCTCGTCGGGAGCGAGTCCATCTTCGACGGGCGCCTCGGACAAAGCCTGGAGTGAAGCGGTCA
>Ga0315281_10002250_pt1 | contig 28656 bp, 27 predicted proteins | sample YL17G07_0_MG_FD_204540 | JGI IMG/M metagenome (GOLD analysis project Ga0315281, IMG submission 204540) | Sediment microbial communities from Yellowstone Lake, YNP, Wyoming, USA - YL17G07_0 | ecosystem: Environmental > Aquatic > Freshwater > Lake > Sediment | place: USA: Wyoming | collected...
AGCGTCTGGGAGTCAGAGCAAGAATGGGGTGATTTATGAAGCGGGGTGAGGTGCGATGGTATAAGTTCAAGCAGCCTGATAAAAAACGTCCGGTAGTTATTTTAACAAGAAATTCAATCTTGGAATATTTGGGTGAAGTTACTATCGCGCCTGTAACTTCGACAATAAGAGATATTCCCAGCGAAGTGCTTCTGTCTCGCTTTGATGGCATGTGGAATGATTGTGCCATTAATTGTGACCACATACAAACGGTGTCAAAATCAAACGTCGGATCGATGATCACCTCCTTATCAAAAGAAAAGCTAAGCGAAGTTCGTGACGCTATCAATTTTGCCTTGAATCTCTAATTTCGCCTTGCACTGAATATTCAACCAACGGCTCGACACCGTCCGGGCTTCGCCCGGGCGATTCAGCGCCGCATTCTGCGTATTCATTGACGAGTGGAGCTGTGAAGATTACATATAAGCAGGATAGTTTCTGGGGACCGGCGCCCATCCGCAAAAACATTATGCGTCAGAAAAAGTACTGCTTTATATAAGTCACAGCAAGGAACAGGATGGCCGCTCCCACGATGGTCTTGATGACTTTCTGCGAGATGTACTTCTGTGTCTTCGCGCCAAGATACATCCCGAGAAAGCCGCCGAGTCCGAACAGGATGCCGAGCGGCCAGTCAGGCATGGGTGAAACCCCGTTCGACTCGGGTATTACGCTGAAAAAGAGCGCTCCGGCAACGGACGTGATGAAGGTCCCCATCAGCGTGGCCCCGGCAATGCTGTAGATCGGAAGCCGGAAAAAAGCCACGCAGAAGGGCGCGATGATGGCCCCGCCGCCGATGCCGTACGCGCCGCCGATGATGCCGACCACAAAGGCCAGGGCAAACATGCCCAGGGTATTAAAGGAATACCGTTCCCCCCAAAACTCATACTCGACCTTCTTCATCGACACACTGATCGTCTTCACCACAGCATCAGCCGGGAGGCCTGCGGCAACTCTCGCACCGTGCTCTTTCCTTATCTCTAACGTCCTAGCCTTGAATTTTTCCTCAAGCGCCTTGGCAGCTGCGGACTTCGACTCATTTCCGCCAAGAAGATCGCGCACCAGCCGGACGCCGATGTACAGCAGCACGCAGCCGACAAACAATTTGAAGTTCTTCGGTTGTGGCAGATAGAGTACACGGAGATAGTAGCCGATGAACACCCCCGGCAACGTTCCGACAATGACCACCCAGGTGAGCGGCCATGCCATGCGGCCTTCTTTGATATACCGGTAGACACCGCTCGGGATCGCGACGATGTTGAATACGTGGTTCGTCCCGCTCACGGACGGAGCGGTGTAGTCAAGCACGCTCATCTGGAACGGGAGAAGAAGAAAAGCGCCGGAGATCCCGCCCATGGACGTGAAGAACGAGATGATCATCGAGACCAGGGGTGGAACCAGAATATTCGTGGTGACGCCGGAAACGGGAAACGTCATCTGCAGAAAATCCATACGACCCCCTTTTGACGAAAGAATGACCCAATCCTTGAACCGGGGCTATTATAGGATTTTTCCACAGCCCGTGCAACATATTTGGCCTCCCCCTCTTAATCTTTTCCCCCTCTTTTTTATGCTACACTATAATTATTTCAGGGAGGGGAGAGAGGGAGGAGTTATGGCAAAGCTAAGACTCAATAAGGGCATCTTCGTTACCCTGTCAGGCGTCGGAATCAACCTGGCGCTTGGAATCCTCTACACCTGGAGCATCTTTAAAGGCGCCATCAAGCAGTCCATCCAGACAGGCGGGCCGGGCGCATTTCAGTGGGACCCCGCATCGCTCAATGACCCCTATGCTGTCTGCTGCATCGTCTTCGCCTGCATGATGATCCTGGCGGGCAGGATCCAGGACAAATTCGGGCCGCGCATTACCGCGTTCATCGGCGGGGTCCTCGTCGGCCTCGGATTTATCTGGACCTCGCAGACCACGGCCTACGTAAGCTGGGTCCTCGGCTTCGGCGTACTGGCCGGCACCGGCATCGCCTTCGGCTACTCCGCGGCAACGCCCGCCGCGCTCAAGTGGTTTCATCCGGGCCTGACCGGAAGGGTCAGCGGCATCGTGGTCGCCGGTTTCGGTCTTGCTTCGGTCTACATCGCTCCGCTGGCGCAGTACCTCCTCCGCACGCGGGGAGTCCAGGGGACCATGCTGTTCTTCGGCATCGCGTTCTTCCTGGTTGTGAGTATTCTTTCCCTGTTCCTGAAAAACCCGCCCGAGGGGCATTGTCCGGACAAAGACTTCGCCTGCCGGAGAACTCCGCAAGGCAATGAGACAAGAGCGAATTTCCCGGACGTGAACGCGCATCCGGCCGACCTCATCAAAACCCCGTTCTTCTGGGTGCTCTGGTCCCTGTATTTCATCGGCGCCGGCGCCGGCTTGATGGTTATCGGCAGTCTGGCGGGCATGGCCAAGGCGAGCATGGGCCAAAACGCTTTTATTGCCGTGGCCATTCTTGCCATCGGAAATGCGGCTGGCCGCATAGCAGCAGGCATGATTTCGGACAAGATCGGCAGAAAACGGACGCTTCTCGCCATGTTCTCGCTTCAGGCCCTGCTCATGTTCATCGCTATTCCCGTTACCGGCTCTCCGTCGACAAACCCCCTGGCGCTGATTCTTCTTGCGACGCTCATCGGGTTCAATTACGGAGCGAACCTGGCCTTGTTCCCGTCCTTTGCCAAGGACCTCTGGGGCATGAAGCACTTCGGCGTGAACTACGGCGTGCTCTTCACCGCCTGGGGCTTCGGCGGACTGGTGATGGGAAGGGCCTCTGAATCGCTTCTGGCAAGGAGCGGCTCCTTCGCGGTCTCCTTCATCGCCGCTGGACTGCTCCTTTTGCTCGGCACGGTCATCATCGTATTCATGAGAGACAAGAAGGAAGAGCTGCGAAAAGAGATGCGGCGTTCGGCGCAGGCGGCCCAGCCGGTCAGGGCTTGAAGAGGTCTGTGTCTTTCTACCGAGGTTTCATGACAAAGAACAATATTGTTTTGATCGGCATGCCGGGTTCGGGAAAGAGCACGGTCGGCATTCTTCTGGCAAAACTGACGGCCCTCGATTTTGTCGATACCGATATCCTGATCCAGACAGCGTCTGAACGGTCCCTGCAGAACATCGTTGACCAGGACGGTTACCGGGAATTGCGCAGGATCGAGGAGAACGTGCTGCTCGGACTCGACCGTCGCGGGCACGTCATCGCCACCGGCGGCAGCGCCGTATACAGTGATGCGGCCATGGCCCGTTTGAAGGCAGGCGGCAGGGTCGTCTTTCTGCAGGTGGATCTGGCCGTGCTCAAAGCGAGGGTCCTTGATTACGACACCCGGGGCCTCGCAAAACGTCCGGACCAGACCGTTGACGACCTGTTCGCGGAACGTTCTGCCCTGTACCGGAAGTATGCGGATGTCACTATCGAATGTTCGGGTCTCAGCCATGAAGAGGTGTGTGATAAAATCATCAAGGCGCTGAACAATCAAGCCTGATTCCTCGCCTGCCCAGGCCTGTGATCGATCTTGCATCGCCTGTTACGTGGTCCCTCGCTGCCGATTTGTTCGCGCTCCCGTGAAACAGCACAATCCACTTGACAACAAATTGTGCACGAGTATACTGTGCGACGTATTATTTATCGAAGGTATTCCCCTGCCGCGCGTTGTGCAGAGGAGGACGTGCCTTTTTTGAAAGGACAACAAGAACGTGCCGGAATCAAAATTAAAGCCAAAGCTCATCACCGTTTTCAAACAAGGATACACAGCACAAATTTTCGCGAAGGACCTGACCGCGGGCATCATTGTCGGCATCGTGGCCCTGCCTCTGGCCATCGCGTTCGCCATCGCCTCGGGAGTGAAACCCGAACAGGGCTTGTATACGGCCATCGTGGCCGGACTCCTCATCTCGGTCCTGAGCGGAAGCCGGGTGCAGATCGGCGGCCCCACGGGCGCCTTTATCGTGATCATCTACGGCATTGTCCAGAAGTTCGGGTATGACGGCCTCGCGATCGCCACGATCATGGCGGGTGTGCTGCTGGTGATCATGGGTATCGCCAAACTCGGATCGGTGATCAAGTACATTCCCTATCCCGTCACCGTTGGCTTCACCTCCGGCATTGCGCTGGTCATCGCCGCGGGACAGATCCGCGATCTCCTGGGGCTGCAGATGGAAAAAGTACCGGCGGAATTCATCGAAAAACTTGTCGCCTATTCGGAGCATATAGGAACGATCACACCCGCCGCGGGAACGCTCGGCATCGCGACCATCGTCATTGTTTTTCTCTGGCCCCGGGTGACGCACCGTGTGCCCGGCTCCCTCGTGGCCATCCTCGTCACCACGGCCATCGTGCCTCTTTTTAATCTTCCCGTGGAGACGATCGGGAGCAGGTTCGGCAGCGTATCCGGCGCCCTGCCCTCGCTGCATATCCCTCATGTCGAGTGGCGCATGGTCTCCTCGCTGGTCTCTCCGGCGATCACCATCGCGCTTTTGGCCGGCATCGAGTCGCTTCTTTCAGCCGTCGTCGCCGACGGCATGACCGGACGGAAGCACCGGTCGAATATGGAACTCGTGGCCCAGGGCGTGGCGAACATCGCGTCGCCGCTCTTCGGCGGCATCCCGGCCACGGGCGCCATCGCGCGCACGGCCACGAACATCAAGAACGGCGGACTCACGCCTGTCTCGGGAATCATTCATGCCCTGACGCTGCTGCTCATCATGCTCTTCCTCGGCAAATGGGCGGCCCTTATCCCCATGGCCACCCTCGCGGGAATCCTGATCGTGGTTGCTTACAACATGAGCGAGTGGCATCACTTCGTAAAACTGTTGAAAAGCCCGAAAAGCGATATTGCCGTGCTTGTAGTCACGTTCCTGCTCACCGTCCTGGTGGACCTGACGGTCGCGATCCAGGCCGGGGTCGTCCTTGCCGCGCTGCTCTTCATGAAACGCATGGCCGACGTGACCCAGCTGGGATACATTACCTCGATGGTGGGATATGAAGAAGACGAGGAAGACTCCTCGGAAGATCCGAACAGCATCAAGCGCTTTACCGTTCCCAAAGGCGTAGAGGTCTTCGAAGTGAACGGACCGTTCTTCTTCGGCGCCGCGGAGCGCTTCAAGCATACGCTCAACCTGATCGTGGAGAAACCGAAGGTGCTGATCCTCCGCACGCGCACAGTTCTTTCCATGGATGCCACGGGGCTTCGCGCGCTGGAGGAAGTGTATGATATGACCAAACAGGACGGATCAGTCCTCATTCTTGCCGGGGTCCATGCACAGCCGCTGATCGCCATGGATAAGGCAGGTTTTCTCGACAAAGTGGGCGTGGAAAACGTCTTCGAGAACGTAAGCGACGCCTTGAAGAGGGCCCGTGTTGTCCTCGGCACGCCGCAGCCGGAACAACAGGAACCGACGGATCAGGAGGTCGTGTGGGAGAAAAAGAACGCGGCCAGCGTGGAGAAAAAGGAAGCGTAACCTCACGTTAATTATCCAGTTGCTATTCGCCCGGAGAGTTACTATAATCCGCCCATGGCTGCCAAGAAAAAAGTACTCATCGGCCTCGATCTCATGGAACGAACGTGGCCAAAAAAACTCCGCAACGCCCGCGTCGGGCTCGTAGCCCATCCCGCTTCCGTAAACGGAAAACTGGAGCACGCGGTCTCTCTCTGCCTAACATCAAAAAAGTTCAGACTCACCACGCTCTTCGGCCCGCAGCACGGCATTCTCGGCCAGACCCAGGACAACATGATCGAGTGGGAAGGCTTCCGCGACGCTCAAACGGGTTTGCCGGTCTACAGCCTCTATGGAAAAACGCGCAAGCCCCGGCCCGAGATGCTCGCCGATGTTGACGCCCTCGTGATCGATCTGCAGGACGTGGGCAGCCGCTACTACACCTTTATCTGGACCCTGGAGCTGTGCATGCAGGCCTGCAGCGAAGCGGGCAAGTCCGTCATCGTACTCGACCGCCCGAACCCAATCGGCGGACACCGAATGGAGGGGCCGATGCTCGATCCCGAGTTCGCGTCGTTCGTAGGCCTGCGGCCGTTGCCGGTGCGCCACGGCATGACCATCGGCGAGATCGGCGCATACCTTCGGGATGCCTTCCATCCCGGCCTCGATTACGACGTCATTCCGATGCAGGGATGGAAGCGAACAATGTGGTACGACAAGACAGGCCTGCCCTGGGTCATGCCGTCGCCCAATATGCCGACCCTCGATACCGCGCTTGTCTACCCGGGCATGTGCCTGTTCGAGGCCACGAACATCTCCGAAGGCCGGGGCACGACGCGTCCCTTCGAGCTCTTCGGCGCGCCGTTCATCCATGCCGAGACCATTGTGAACGTGCTCGGGGAATTCAAACTTCCCGGGGTGATCTTCCGTCCCCTCTCGTTCCAGCCCACGTTCCAGAAGCACGCGGGACAGCTATGCGGGGGCGCGCAGCTCCACGTAACGGACCGGGAGAAGTTCAGGCCCTTCAAGACCGGCGTTGCGATCCTGAAGGCGATCCACAACACTTACCCGCGCGACTTCAAGTGGAAGCAGCCGCCGTACGAATATGAGGAAATCAACATGCCGATCGACATCCTTGCGGGAACCAAACGTCTGAGGAAGGACATTGAATTATGGAAAGACCTCGACAAGATGGAAAAATGGTGGATGGAAGAAGCAAAGAGGTTTGAAAAGATACGAAAGAAGCACCTGCTGTACTGATCCACGGGAGTTATTTATCGACAAATGCTATTTGCTTGTCATTTTTCATTTTCCCTTTTTGGCTAAAATATACATTGCCGTCAATGCGGCCAGAAGAATGGCGAGACCGGCGATTTCACAATCAATTTTCTGATGAGCTTGAATTTCCATCCGCGCACGAATTAGCCCGCAAATTGCCACAGCCCCGGAAACCAGAATCGGCGCCTGAATTCTTGTTTTCAACTCCTTGTCAAGGAAGCCGACCCCAAACAGCATCGCCCACCCGAAGGACAGGAATGAGATTATTAAATCCTGGTATTTCTCGGATGGGATGTCATAAAAAACAAACAGCACCGGTATCTTGAATCCCAGTTGATGTGCGATCGATACCGCAATAAAATAGACTGCACAGATGAATAATAGTGCGCGGTACATTTCTTTTGGTCCTTTATTGAACATCATATTCCTCTAACACCGAGATCAACGCCACGGTTTTATCATAACAAGAAAATTTGCATGCTGCCCTGCTCGTCTCTGTTCAAAATAATATCAACCATGGTTTTTTGTGGAAGACCGTTGTTCTCAAAAGAGGGATTTGTTTGTTGCTGGTATTGCTGATTATAAGGACGGGCGTCTGCTTGTCAAGAAGTTTGATCAGGTATCTTTGGGCGATGCGCCGGCCAGGCTCCTTGTCAGGCCCTTCTTCTTGTGCGGCAGAATATTGATCAGACTGATCATGCAGATGCCATTCGCCCGGTGAGCAGGTACGTGCGCATTTCTCCCTTGCCTTTGATCTTCAGGGTCCCCCGCTCCTCCAGCCGATAGGCGTGCTTCAGCTTCGCGTAGGTCTCTTCTGTGACCTGGATTCCGCCCTCGATTCCGTTGGACTCCATCCGGCTTGCCGTGTTCACCGTATCGCCCCACACGTCGTAAATGAATTTTTTCATCCCGATGACTCCGGCCACAACCGGGCCCGTGTTGATCCCGATCCGGAGGGATATCGTGCCGCGGCCGTCGGCACTGCGCCGTGAGACCGCGTCCTGCATGTCGAGCGCAAGTTCAACGATCGCCGTGGCGTGGTCCGGCGAATGGACCGGCAACCCGGCAACGGCCATGTACGCGTCCCCGATGGTCTTGATCTTTTCAACACCGTGTTTTTCCGCAAGGTGGTCGAACTCGGAGAAGATGTCGTTCAGCAGGTCAACGACCTCGCGGGGAGACCGGGACGCGGCCAGCCGGGTGAATCCCGCGATATCCGCGAAAAGGACCGTGGCCTCGTCAAAGCCGTCGGCGATGGTTTCATGCTTTTGCTTGAGCCGGTGGGCGATGGAAGCAGGCAGAATATTCAGCAACAACCGTTCCGACCGGTCACGCTCTTTTTCAAGCTGGATCTGCTGGATGAAATTTTTTCGCGCGTACAGCTCGATCATGTAGCTCGTGATCATGCCGATGGTTGTTGAGGTAATCAAAAAGAAGTTATTGTTGATGAGATAGGGAAGAGACGTATTAGTCAGGCGGATAGCGGCGATTTCGTACGCCGCAATGATCGTCCACGATGCGACAGACGAGTATATAAATCTCACCCTGATCGTCGGCGGGAACAGGGGTATCAGGAGCAATCCGGCGAAATACATGTTATTCCCCGGCGCAGGAGAGATGACGAGCATCGCAACAATACCCAGCCCATACACAAGCATGCCGAGGGAAATGCAGAGCTGCATGAACTGTCTCGCATAGCGTGTAAATGAAAACAGAAGCGCGGCAAGGAAGTAGGGGCCTATGATCGCGTAGCGGACAAACCAAAGCCTGGTTATAACCGTCGGCGTGATCCAGGCGTCGCGGATGCCGAAGGCCGCGGTGATCACGATAGCCAGAACAATGGCGATACGCATCTGCTTGATGGACCTGCGGTAATAGTCGTCGAGAAAGGCCAGCTCCGCGTCAGGATCGTCCAGAAAGCGCAAGGTCACGTAATCGAGCCTTGCCCCGTCTCCGACTGTTATGCCTTTTGCCATCTCAGCGCGCTCCTCCCTGTTGAACAACTGGGTAAGGCCCTTATCTCGCCTTCGACAACGGTTTCACTCTAGAGGAATCACAGAGAAATGTCTATCAGGGAATCCCTGATTTTGTGCTTCTAAATACCTGAGCCTGGATACTCTCCATTTGGGCATTCCCCTCACAGCAAAAACTTGCATTTAGCGTAATTTCAGCAATTTAAGGGAAGAGCAGAAGTTTTTTCGCGTCGTAGCACGGATGCGGCGATGCAAACAACGAGGCTGGAAATTTGTTGTTTCGATGAAAGAAACGTCCTGTGGATTGTCATGAATTGCGGTCGGGCATGTCCCATATCAGACCGGACACTATGTATTCCGGTTCTGTATCGTTGTCAGGCCCTTCTTCTATACCGAAAATATTCAACCAGGCCGATAAGTGATGTCGCAGCCATCGCAAGGAACCACACAAAGGATATGGACGTGCAGATTTGCGGCGGGATGCCGATCAGGCCGAAGAGGAGGGTGAACGCGCCTTCCCGTACGCCGAATCCGGAAATGGTGATAGGAATGGTCGTGACCGTACTGATGATCGGCATAAAAACGAACAGAGCGGTGAAGGGAAGCCGCTGCCCCATGCCCAGGGCTATCACGAAAACCATGCCGATGGTGAGAAAATGGATAATAAGCGACAGAATAAACGTCTTGACCATGGTCGCTTTTTTATTCAGATATAAATGAAAGTAATCGTAGAAGTTACGCATGAATGAAAAGCGCTTGCCGATGCGCAAGCCGAACACGAGCAGGCTTCCCGCGATGAATACGGCCAGCACTGAAGGGATCAGCCACTGGAGCCCGATCTGCGACAGCTCCCGGTTCGCGATAATTGAGGACACCAGACCGATGAAGAGAAGCGCCACGAGGCCGATGTACCGGTCGAGAAAAACAGAGCCGATACTGCTCCCGCTCCTCCGCGTATCTTTGTAGAGATAGTATATTTTCACCGAATCGCCGCCGACCGTGCCGGGGAGAATGTGGTTGAAAAAGCTGCCGATAAAATACAGGGAGAAAAGCTGGTGCGTTGGATACTGTTCATCGAGCAGCAGCTGCCAGCGAAGAGCTGCGATAGCGACGATCACGATGTACAGGAGCGAGGCAAGAAAAAAATAGCGCAGATCCATGGACTGGAGATGGGATATAATGTTCTGCAGTCCTGCTTTTTTGAAGATGAGGAAGAGCAATATGGCGCTGATCGCCGCTTTTGCGGCAAGCAGCAGGAGCTTCTGGTTCTTGTTGAATTTCACGGGGGGCTTTCTTTTCCCAAGGACTGCCGCATGATGTCCCGGACAATGGAATACGCTATCAATTACTGACGGCACTGCTGATTATAAGGATGTGCGTCCGCTTGTCAAGAACATTGATCCTTACTTTTTTCATTTGCAAAGCTTTCCCGACTCTGTTAATCTTCGCCAGGCATGAAGCACTACCCCGTCAATATTTTTCTTCCCGCAGCCGGGCTCGGCGAACGGCTCAGGCCGATCACAAACCATATTCCCAAGCCGCTGCTCCCCATCCTCGGCAGGCCGCTGATCGAGATCATTCTGGAGCGGATTACTCCTGTCTGCGGCGGCAAGATCGGCATCAACCTGCACTATAAACCGGAAATGGTCCGCGACTGGGTCAGGACTTCTCCCTATGCCGGGAAGGTCAGCTTCTTCCCTGAAAACCCGGTCCTCGGCACCGGCGGTGCGCTCAAGAACGCCGAAGAGTTCCTATCGAACGGCCTTTTTCTGGTCCACAACTCCGATATTCTTCTGGATATTGACTTCAATCGGCTGATATCTACTCATCTCAGCTCGGGAAACATCGCGACCCTCGTGACCCATAAACACCCGAAGTACAGCAATGTGGTGGTTGATGAGAACGGTCTTTTGCTGAATGTGGAAAATCCCGGCGACTCTAAACCGGACCCGGGTATGGTCGCATTAAAAGTCGCCTACACCGGCATTGCCGTTTATTCCCCGGAAATACTGCAATTTCTCCCCCCTGGCGTGTCCCATGCCACTGTCGCCTGGATCGCGGCGGCAAAGGCGGGTCTTCGCGTGCAGACGCTCGACTTCACCGGGGCTTACTGGAATGATATCGGGACGCCCGCATCATACGCTGCAGGCGTGCTCGACTCCCTGAGAGAAGACGGCGAAACCGTGTACCTGTCCCCGTCCGCCCTGTGCGGAAAAATCGGGATCGACGGCTCAGTGGTGATCGAAGCGGGAAGCGAAGTCCAGGACAGCGCGCGTCTCAGGAACTGCATTATCATGCCCGGCGCGCGGGTCTCCGGCAGACACGAGAACAGGATCATCGGGCCGGATTATGCCATCGAGCTCAATGAAAGCGAGATGCAGCCATCGACCCACGTGCGTGAACAAAAGAAGGTTTCTCTTGCAGATCCGCTCTTTGCAACGTTTTTCGGTATTTCAACCACTGCCGAAAGTACACCCGCCGCTCCGAACTCCAAACTCCAAACTCCGAACGTGTCTTACTGGTCCGACGCTCTCCTGATCGGACTCGGCGGGTCTGACCGCCGCTACTTCCGTGTGCGCAACATCGGCAAGACTGCGGTCCTCATGGCCTGCAAACCCGATGATCCGGATTACTCACGCCATCTCATCTACACGCTCTTCTTCGAGGGACATTCCGTGCCGGTGCCGGGCCTTATTGCAACCGATGAGCTGGCCAGAGAGGCCCTTTTTGAAGACTGCGGAGATACGAGCCTCTATTCCTATATGAAGCTGCCGCACGATAACGCGCATATCGAGGACATCTATCGCGGCGTTCTCGATATCCTGGTTTTGCTCCATTCCCGGGTCACGGAACACATCCATGAATGTCCCCCGCTTCAGGGGCGTATCTTTGATTACGATCATTTAAGGTGGGAAACAGGGTATTTTCTCGATCGGTTCATCATCGGGCTCCACAAGTCCTCCCTGAACAACAGGACGGCGCTCGAAGAAGAGTTCCATCGCCTTGCGAAGACGGTTGATGGCTTTCCCCGGAGCGTGATCCACCGGGACTTCCAGTGCCAGAACATCATGATCACGCGGGGAGGCATCCCGCGGGTCATTGATTTTCAGGGCGCGCGCATGGCGCCGCCGGCCTATGATCTCGCGTCCATCCTCTGGGACCCCTACCATCGGCTCGATGAGGGCATTCGTGAACGATTGGCCGGATATTACGCGGAAGAGATGAAAGAGTATGCAACGGGGTTCGACGAAAAGTTGTTCCGAGACAGCCTTGTCCCTTGCAGGCTCCAGCGCCACATGCAAGCACTCGGCGCCTACGGGTTCCTGTCCGTCGTGAAAGGGAAAAAGTATTTTCTCAGGCACATCCCGGAGGCGCTGCGATTGCTTAAAGAAGAGACCGCTTCCACAAAAAACGACTATCCTGAACTCTACAACCTCGTGAACAGGTTGCCGTAAAAAACTACAAAGCACCCTTTGCTTTCAGCGCCTTCGCTACAGCCTCGATCTGCTCATTATGCAGCTTGCACTCTTCTTCGTATTCACTCGCCATATGCTGTGCTTTCTCAGCGCCGATATGCACCGACGTCCTTCCGAAGGTGAAGTTGTGCATGTCCTCAATATCGCAGAGGTTGTCCTTGAGCCGTTTAAGCTCCGCCTTAAGCTCGTCAACTGACAGGTCTTCGTATTTCTTAGTCATAAGAATCACCCTCAAAGAATAGTCTTATTTTACCGTTGAGACGCAGAAAGAAGCAAAGTACGTCTCGACGGTAATTTATGACCTTATCGAATTCATCAGGCTTTTAAGATACACAAGCGCTTCCTGCCGGTCCTTCAGAACACCCCCGGCCTGCTGCTCCTTGATCTCTTCCAGCAGCTCCCTGAACTTCGGCCCGGGCTTAAGCCCCGCCCTGATCAGGTCCTCGCCGGTCACCAGCGGCCTCGCTTCGACCTTCAGGAATTTTGTGTAATAATAGTCCAGCACCGCTGCCATGGGCTTTGTCGTATCCGTGAATTTATCTTTTGGCATGATCTCGCAGGTTGCGCGCGCGTCCGCCTGGGCAAGGACCAGGCTTTCCGGCAACGCGTCGCCCATGTCGCGGCAATACCGGTAGAGCGCATTTTTGCTCGGCCCGCCGGGCATGGACAGATTGAACAGCCGCATATGCTGTTTGATGACGCGGGTGACCGCCTTCTCCGTGTCCCGCGAAAGTCTGAAGCGCCGGCACAGTGAAACGGCTTTTTCCGCGCCGAGAGAGTCATGGCCGTGGAAACGCACATGACCGTCGGCGTTGCTAAAGGTCTCGGGTTTGGCATTATCATGGATCAGGCAGGCGAACCGGAGCGCGGCCTTTCGTGAGATACCCTGCTCCAGGTTTTCGTCCAGGTGAGAAAGGACCGCGGCGCTATGCTCAGGAGATAGGTTCCGCAGCTCGGCAAGGACGCCGTCAATGTATCCGGCGGTCTTGATGGAATGGGTCAGGACATCGTGGACGTGGTACATGCCGGGCGCGAACCCCCGGAGCGGTTCGAGTTCGGGGAAGAGCGGCGCAAGCAGGCCGAGGGAGTCCAGAAGCGCAAGGTGCCTCTCCGCATTCCTCTCGGAGAGGATTAAAAAAAGCTCGTCCCGTATCCGCTCAGGAGAAGATTCGGCAATGAACTGCGCGCGCAAACGAATCTGCCCGGCAGTCGTTTCCTCGATCGTAAATCCGAGTGTCGCGGAGAACCGTACCGCGCGCAGGAGGCGGAGGGGGTCTTCATCCAGGACCGCCGGCTTTGTCACGCGGATCAGCTTGTTTTTTACGTCTTCCCTCCCCTGCGACAAATCGATCAAACTGTCGAAGGAGGGAGTTGTAAGAAATTCGCGCAAATCGAGCGCCATCGCATTGACCGTGAAATCCCTTCGCCCGAGATCCGCGTTCAAATCCGGCCCTTCGAAGTTCGTAAAATCGAATTGCTGTACCCCGCCCTCGCCCTGTTTCATCACGCGGCTGACCTTCCGTTCTTCATCGAGAAAGAAGAAGCTTCCGCCTATCTTTTCTGCAAATGCGTGCGCCGCAATTTCCGAGTCCGCCGGCATTACAAGATCGATATCCTTGCACAACTGGCCCTTTATCAGCAGGTCACGGACCGAACCGCCGACAAGATAGATTTTTTGAGGGGTAAGGGGGAGTAATGAGGCCAGCAGTTGCAGGGCACTAGTATTCATGGATGGTACCAATGCATATCGTCAAACAATTTCATCGATCCTTTTGCCTGGTTTACGGTTAAACAGATTCTACCAGAAGGGAAGCTTCTTTGCCTCAAAATTCCTCTTTCCCAGTCAACATAATTGCATACGTTACTACCTGCGCACAAGTTACAATAATAAAACCTTGTGACAAATAAATCTTGACACCAGATAGGTATTATTTTACTATTATATATATGTCGATCCGGGAAAAAACCCTCAGCTCCGGTCATGCGCGGTGATACCCCATTCTCCGGGTCTGTACGATTAAAGTAAAGTAAGCGCGTGGTTACGCGAGAAGCCCCCACCTTAAAACCATATTTTTCAGGAGGACGAAGAAAATGAAAAAAGCGGCACTCGTTTCAGTGGTGGTTTTTGCGGTACTCTGTTCCGGGGTTTCTCATGCGGCGCTCAAAAATGACCGCGGTACGCGCGCATTCAGCATGGAAGGCGCTTTCGTGGGCCAGGCCGATGACAGCAGCGCGCTCTGGTACAATCCCGCCGGACTGGTGCAGAAGAACATACCAGAAGTGGATCTTTCCGTGCAGACCTTGAGCCCTGATAATGCCACCGGTGCCAATGCATACGACATGACCTCAGGCAGTTGGTCCACGCATAAAGAATATGCGGGCATTGGAATAAATTATGTCAATTATGATTACCCCACGGTGAAAACGGGAACTGGAACGACAGCTGTAACCACCTATGGATCTGACACTGCCGAGTATTCCTTAGGATTTGCGACAAATTTTGGCTTAAGCAGGTTCTCCCTCGGCGCCACGGGCGGAGTCATCGATTACAGCAGCAAACAAAGCGGCGTCAAGAATGAACATTCAAAACAGTTTGTTTTCGGCGCGCTGCTTAAGGTCCTGGATTTTGACAGATTTACCCTGAGCCTGGGCGTTGCAAACAGACCGCAGGAAACGTATGATATCTTGAAGGATATCGCCAACCCCGAATCGAAGGAATACGGATTGAACGCCAAGATCATAACAGGCTATCCGATCATCGGTCTTAATGTCCAGCAGGACAATGTCAGCTATAACTACTCCGACATCAGCTCAAGCCAGAAGTATCTGGACAATGGATACAAAGCAACAGCCTTTGGCGCTGAACTGACGTTCCCCTTTACAGAGAACTTCACCTTCGCGTTTCGCGCCGGGCACAGAGAGAGCTCATGGGACAAACACAGTATTGCGCCCGGGGCTTTAAACACGTCAACATTATATTACGGTGATGTGAGCTCGACGTCCTATGGCCTGGGGATATCGATAGGCCAGCACTTTGCGTTTGACGTTGGAAGACGAAAAACCTCCTATTCCTACAGCAGCCCGACGGCAAAAACGCCTGATCGGCAGTGGACAACGGCATCCATTTCACTTTTGTTCTAACAGCACGTCTTACAGCAGGAGGGACCTTGACATGAAAACCACGGCAAATTATCTTTTGGGACTGGTTCTGGTAGGCTCGCTGGTCTGCGCCCCCTATCACAACGCTTTCGCTGGAGATGATGAGGATAAGGCCTTCAGGTATTTTAAGTACGGGGAAAACTATTTCAAAATAGGGAGCTATGATACCGCCCTGGATTGGTATCAAAAGGCCGCGGACCTTCGCGACAGCGACGGCACGCTCAGCATAACAGATGAGACCAGGATCAAATCGGAAAAATACGTCCCCTACGGACGGACGGTCAAAAAAGTAGTGACCTACGAAACCATCAATGCAGATTACTATCCGATACGGCGTATTCTGGAAATACGCAGGATTCAGGAACGTCAATATGCGGCGCCGGTCCAGGTCCCCGTACCGGTCGCGGCCCCGGTTGTTCCGCCCCTGGGCCTGTCGGATGTCGATCTAAATATTCCTGTAACTCATTTGTCAAACCGCGATGCAATTGCAGTGGTGATCGGGAACCGTGACTATCAGGAAAAGGGTGTTCCCTCAGTCGACTTTGCGCTGAATGACGCCACGACCATGAAGCAATACCTGATAAACGTGCTCGGCTACCAGGAGGGGAATATCATCTTTGAGCAGAATGCCTCGAAGGGAAAGTTTGAATCGATATTCGGCATAAAAGGCAACCATCAGGGTAGGCTGTACAATTATCTGAAAAGCGGCAAGTCAGACATCTTCATCTACTATTCCGGGCACGGCGCCCCGGACATGAACACTCATGAAGGCTATTTTGTCCCGTCAGACGCCGACCCTCAATCCATAGGACTTACCGGTTATCCGCTCAGCGTGCTGTATGAAAATATTGCGAAGACCGTTAACGACATGAAAACACCGAATGTATTTATTGTGATAGAAGCTTGTTTCAGCGGGGCAACGGAAAAAGGGCTCCTGCTCAAGAATATGAGCCCCATAGCCATCGAGGCCTCCACTCCGCTTCTCACCATGCACAACGCGGCCGTCATGACCTCCTCGAGCGGAAGCGAGGTAAGTTCATGGTACCCTGAAAAGAGCCACGGCATGTTCACGTATTTTTTTCTCAGCGCTCTGAGGGACGCTGCGCTTAAAGGCAAGGGGACCGTCAGCGCGGGACAGATATTCAAGACAGTTGCAGACGAAACTGAGGGCTTGCCGTACTTTGCACGGAGAAACTATGGAAGGATCCAGAAGCCGCAGATGATGGGTGACGCGGAAAGGACATTCATGCAGTTTCAGCAGGCGACACCATAGCAATTATTGACGGTCTTGTAAAAAATGGCGCCGGTTCAGCCTCCCTCTCAGCAGGCATCCGCCGGCAGTGAACGGCACGTACGCTCGCTCACCCGTATAAGCGCCTTTTACGCTTCCTCCGCTTTTTCCCCGGTGATCTGCCGGATCTCCTTCAACCGCTTCCGTCGCTCTTCACGGGCAACGTACCAGTCCTCGATGAGCGTCTCGATCAAGCCGATCAACAGCTCAGCCTCGCCGGGATCGGTGTCGAGAATTTCTACGCCTTCATTCTCCATCCGGGCCCCGATCATGCCGCTCCTCCTGATGGACTCGATGGCCTCCCAGGTTAAGGGGTCCACAGTGCCTCTGATCTGGCGGAATTCGTCGCTGAGGCTGCCTGGCTGGACTTGCCAGAAATCCCGGACCATCTTCGAGAGACATTGCCGCGACAAAGCGGCTGAGACCTTCGGGCTAAACTCGATAGCAAGACAGGCCTCGTGGTAGTCCTCGATGACAGCGGTTGGAATAACAACGGGGAAGGACCGGGCGCGCGACGGCGGCACCAGCGTCCATGTTTTGAGGTTCTTTCCTGTATAAGACCGGCTTCCGGAAACCTCCAGACCGTGCAGCGAGGTGTTCAGGGAAAACTTTCGGCACTCGGGATTGGGGCAGACCGTGAACTTGATCACGAGACGACGCGGGCCGTCTGCATTCGACAGGGTGAGATCTGCAAAAGACACCTGCCGTCCCTCTCCGGTGACGGTCTGGTCCCGATTGCAGAACGGGCAGTGCCAGAGATATTCGCTCACGCTTGCCTCCTTGATGCGACGACAACCGTCAGGCTATCAAATCCTGCAACTGCCGCTCATCCCACTCTCTCGTAATGACCACTTCTCCTATCTTCTTCGGAAGAACGAACTTCACCTTGCCGCCCTCCGCCTTCTTGTCGATCTGCATGGTGTCCATAAGCTCCGTCACCGTCGGCCTGCGGCTGAGGACGGAGAAGTCCGTCGGCAGGCCGTAGGACTTGATAAGCTTCTCCACCCGCTCGGACACCATAGCATCGCAAAGACCGGTCTTGTGCGCGAGACGCGCGGCAGTGACCATGCCGATGGCGACTGCATAGCCATGGCGCATGGTGTAGTTTTCCGCTTTTTCGAGCGCATGGCCGACGGTATGGCCGTAGTTCAGGACCGCGCGAAGACCGCCTTCGCGTTCGTCCTTGCTCACCACCTCCGCCTTGATTTCGCAGGACCGCTGAATGATGTGGCCGAGCGCATCGGCATCAAGGCCCAGGATCCTTTCGCGGTTCTTGTCGATATAGTCGAAGAACGCGGCGTCCCGGATCACGCCGTATTTGATCACCTCGGCCATGCCGGAAAGGAATTCTTCTTTCGGGAGGGTTTTGAGCACGCTCAGGTCCATCAGCACCTTTTTCGGCTGGTAGAAGGCCCCGATCATGTTCTTGCCCATGGGATGGTTCACGCCGGTTTTGCCGCCCACACTGCTGTCCACCATGGCAAGGAGCGTGGTCGGCACCTGGATAAACGGCACGCCTCGCATGAAGGTGGCCGCTGCAAATCCCGCAAGGTCGCCGATCACGCCGCCGCCGAGCGCCACAAGGGCCGACGTGCGGTCGAAAAAGTTGGTGAGGAGGGAGGTGTAGATCGCATTGGCCCAATCGAGGTTCTTGTACTGCTCGCCATCGGGGATCTCGATGATCATAACGATGAAGCCCGCGGCCTTGAGACTGGCCAGCACACGCTGACCATACAGCTTTTTGACCGTTGGATTCGTGATAAGGGCCATCTTCCTGCCGCAGCCGAGCCCGTCGATCCGCGCGCCTGCCTGGTCCAGGTTCGCGTTGATCTCAATGTCGTAGCTTCGGTCTCCCAGATTTACCTTAACAGTATGCATGCTTGATTCTTTCTTTAATGGCTTTGATGACGTCGTCAACGGACATGTCGGAAGTATCGATGGTCACGTCTGCCTGGGCATAGAACGTTGCGCGGCTGTCGAGCAATTCCCTGATCTTCGCCCGGGGATCCGGGGTCTGGAGCAGGGGGCGGTGTGTCTCCTGCTTGATGCGCTCATAGATCGCTTCAGGGCTCGCCGTGAGACAGACCACGAACCCGGACTTTTTAAATGCCTCGCGATTCGTGTCCCGGATCACGGAGCCACCGCCGGCGGAAACCACCTGGCGCTCGCCCTTCATGACCTGTTGAATGATCGTTGATTCAACCTCGCGGAAATAGGGCTCTCCGAATTTGGAAAAAATCGACATGATGTTCAGGCTCTGGTCGGCTTCGATGAGGGTGTCGGTATCAACGAAGGTGAAACCCAGGTCTTTTGCGAGCTGTGTGCCCACACTCGTTTTGCCCACCCCCATGAAACCGGTTAAAATGATGTTTTTGAACATAGCTTTACTTCAAATCCCAAGCACTAAATTTCAAATCACAAATAATATCCAAATTAGAAAACTCAATATCAAAACGTTTGTAATTTGGCGTTTGATGCTTGAAATTTATTTGTTATTTGGTGCTTGAAATTTGGAATTTGCCCCATTCTCTTCTTCCACGTCCATCCGCGCCTTCAACTGTTTGTCGTACCCCAGGAAGTTGCGCTTCATCTCGTCGATATTATCGCCGCCGAACTTCTCGATCATGGCCGATGCGATCTCGAAGGCCACCGCGGCCTCGGCCACCACGCCTGCCGCCGGCACGGCACAGGCGTCGGAGCGCTCGATGCTCGCCTTGAAGGGCTTTTTGCTCACCATGTCCACGGAGCGAAGCGGCTTATACAGCGTGGGAATGGGTTTCATGGCGGCACGGAGCGTTATGGTCCCGCCATTGCTGATCCCGCCCTCGACACCGCCTGCCATGTTCGTCTTGCGGTAGAAACCTTCCTTTTTATTCCAGAAGATCTCGTCGTGCACCTGTGAACCGGGCTTGTTCGCGGCGCCGAATCCCGCGCCGACCTCCACGCCCTTGATGGCCTGGATGCTCATGAGTGCGGCGGCAAGTTTCCCGTCAAGCTTCCGGTCCCAATGCACATGGCTGCCGAGCCCTATCGGTACACCGGTCACCAGAACCTCGAATACCCCGCCCAGGGAATCCCCTGCCGCGCGTGCTTCGTCGATCCTGCGCATCATCCGCTTCTCCGCTTCAAGATCGGCGCAGCGCAATTCCGAGGCCTCTGCCCGCTTTTTGATCTCGGAAAACGACGCCTTCGGTACTCTGGCAAATACATTCCCGATGGAGAGCACATGACTCACAACGTCGATGCCGAACTCTTCGAGCAGCCGTTTTGCTACCGCGCCGATGGCAACACGCATGGCCGTTTCACGGGCGCTCGAACGCTCAAGGATGCTCCGGATGTCCGGGCATCCGTACTTTAATGCGCCGGCCAGGTCCGCATGACCGGGACGGGGGCGAGTGACCATCTCCGCTGAGTTCAAAAACATGGGGTCAGGAGACATTTTGTCACGCCAGTTTTCCCAATCCTTGTTGCGGAGCATCAGTCCGATTGGGCTGCCGATCGTCCTTCCCCAGCGAACACCGGTGTAGATCTTGACCGTGTCCTTCTCGAGCTTCATACGGCCGCCGCGTCCATAGCCAACCTGCCTCCTGGCAAGATCGCGGTCGATATCCGTCACCCGGATTAAAAGACCCGAAGGCATGCCCTCGATGATCCCCATCAGAAGTTCGCCGTGAGATTCCCCGGCAGTTAGAAATCGTAGCATTCATTCCCCCCGCAATCCACGATGAAAAATATCCTCTTGTCCGCTCTTTAAGCGGCTTAAAAGGCGAAAATACCTGTAAAATCGCGTCATCATAGCAAATTTGCAGTAGAAGTGCAATCAAAAGTATGGTAGTATTCGGGGTATTTTAAGGGTATTTTTGCAGTTTTGGGAGACTAAAACCGATATTGGACTGCCTTTTCATACCCAAACAACTGTTATAGGGAGCTGGCTGTGCACTACCTGTCAGTGTGGTACACTACCTGACGAAAGGACCTCTATGATCGCCCTGCTCTGCTCCGTCCAGGCCGAAGCGGAACGACTCCTCGGATCGATTATGGTGACGAGGAGCACGAAGCTCGGCTCCAAACTGCTGCTTGAAGGTACACTCGGCGATCAACGGATACTTCTGTGTGTCGGCGGTATAGGCAAGGTCAACGCGGCCCATGCAGCAACGCTCATGTTCACCCGGTTTAATCCGGAGGCCCTCGTGGCATTCGGCATCGGCGGCGCCTATCCGTCGTCAGGCGCCCGTGTCGGCGATATCGCGATCGCAAAAGAAGAAATCGCCGGTGATGAAGGCGTCCTGACCCAAGAGGGCTTCAGGGACACGGAGTATATCGGCATCCCCCTGGTTACAACAGCCACCCAGGTGATGTATACGACCTTTCCAGCATCCGAACCGCTGCTGCACCGGTCTTTGCAGTCTCTCGAGGCTCATCGGGCATCCGACCAATGCACCCTCCACATCGGAAGCTTCGTTACCCTGTCTACCTGCACCGGCACCCTCGCCCGTGCGCGGGAACTGGAAGAGCGCTATCAAGGGCTGTGTGAAAATATGGAAGGTGCCGCTGTCGCGCAGGTGGCGAAACTGCATGCGGTGCCCTGGATTGAGGTGCGCGGCATATCGAACATCGTAGAGGCCCGGGACTTGAAAAAGTGGGATATTCCGCGCGCGGCAAATGCGGTCCAGCAGGCGGTCCTTCGCATCGTGGAAGGATGGAAAAGGTGAGGCGATTTCGGATTGCCGATTGTCGAGTGCCAATTGAACGGCGGGGATACGGTCCTCCGCTTCTTATGCTCCCCGTGGGGACCGCATTATGACGCTCGCGCTCACCATAGGCTATTCTCCGTGCCCGAACGATACGTACATATTCTACGCGCTCGTTCACGGCAAAGTTCGTGTCCCGGGCATTCAATTCCGTGAACAGCTTGCCGATGTCGAAACGCTGAACCAGATGGCGCTTGAGAGCAGGCTCGACGTTACCAAGATATCGTACCATGCCTTCGGCCGCCTGCGCGAGCAGTACGCCCTGCTCCGTTCCGGCAGCGCGCTCGGCCGCGGCTGCGGTCCGCTCATCGTTGCGAAATCCGCGGCAATGCTCGAAGATCTGAACAAAGGCATGGTTGCCATCCCCGGGGAATTGACTACCGCTTCCCTCCTTCTTCGCCTGTACGATCCATCCTTAACGAATGTTGTCGTCATGCCTTTTGACCGGATTATGGACGCTGTTGCACAGGGAAAAGTTGCAGCGGGGCTTATCATCCACGAAAGCCGCTTTACCTTTCCGCTCTATAAACTTAAGAAACTGCTCGACCTCGGCGAGTGGTGGGAAAAACAATCCGGTCTCCCCATCCCCCTGGGCGGTATACTCGGCAAACGATCTCTCGAGAAGGATGTGCTGCTGAAGGTCGAGGCAGGCATCAGGGACAGCATCCGGTACGCCCATGCCCATCTTGACGAGGTCCTGGCCTACTGCAGGCTGCATAGCCAGGAAATGGATATGGCGGTGATGAAGAAACACATCGATCTCTATGTAAACGACTTCTCCCTCGATCTGGGAAAAGAAGGTCTGGCTGCGGTACGCAGGCTCTTTGACGAAGCAGAGGCGAAAGGAGTATTTCCCCATTCAGGCAAACCGCTTCTGGCTGATGAACAAAAAATCAATAGCTGAAAACTCTACGATTTCAAAATAACTTATGCTATAATATCCGCGAGGTGAGGTCCGCATCACTCGTCATCGGATATTCCCCTTTTTGAGGAGGCACTATGGTCGCATGGATCGTACTCGCAGCGCTCGGCTTGGTTCTGGTCTTGATCGTCCTGATCTATAACAGCCTGGTGTCGATCAGAAATGACACGCAGAACGCCTGGAAGCAGATTGACGTACAGCTCAAACGGCGGCACGATCTTATTCCCAACCTCGTCTCGACCGTTAAAGGCGCCCTCGAGTTCGAACAGGACACCCTGGAAAAAGTGATCTCGGCCCGCACAAGAGCGGTTGCCGCGGGGACCACTGCTTCAAAAGCCGAAGCGGAGAACATGCTGACTGTAGCAATAGGCAGGCTGTTCGCGGTCATGGAAAACTACCCTGCGCTGAAGAGCAACGAGAACGTATTAAGGCTGCAGGAAGAGCTTACGTCAACGGAAAACAGGATCTCCTTTGCGCGCCAGCTCTACAACGACCTCGTAGCGAACTTCCGCACAAAATTGCAGGTATTCCCGAACAATGTCGTTTCATCTCTTTTCAATTTCCAGCCCGAGGAATATTTTTCAGCCGAGGAAGAAGCCAAAGTCACACCATCGGTGAACCTGAGCCTGAGGAAGTAGGGAGGCACGGAAAAAGAAAGCCGGCCTACTCTCGATGAAGGACGCACTGGCTCGCGTCCTTCCTGTTTTTTTCCTGGCCCGCATCCTATCGGACAGAACAAATCATGCCCCTTACCTTCATCGACATAGAGAAACAGAAGAGCTGGCGCATCGGCGCTTTTTTCCTTTTTCTTCTGTTCAACTACCTCTGTATTGCCGTTTTTTTTACGGCAGGCACGGCAGTGTTCTTACATGTTCCCTTGCAGGCCGCTCCACGGTTCCTGGTCTTTGCCGCGTTGATCGCCCTGCTGGTCGCTGGAATCCATTTCTGGTTCTCAGCCTATGATACGGTCCATGCCGTGGTCCATGGCCTCGACGCGCAATCGCCTGACCCCGACGACGAAGTTCACACAACTCTGATGAACGTCATGCAGGAAATTCACGTCGTTACGGGGAACAGGCGGAAGATCCAATGCTTCGTTATCCCGTCGTTTTCGATGAATGCCCTTGCCGTGACCGACCTCAAAGGCGCGGCAGCAATCTGCATTACCGAAGGACTGCTCTCCCGGCTAAACCGTGCGCAGCTCGAGTCGGTCATCGCCCATGAAGCGCACCATATCCTTTCAGGAGATTGCCTGGAAACCTCCATCGCGGCCAGTCTTTTCGCCACGTTCAGCTCAACCGTCGAAAATATCGGCAGCGCATCACAAGGGCGATCAGGTGTTTCGCCGACGATTCTGCTGGCCGTGGCCTCCATCAAGCTCTCGTATTTACTGAACATGTTCATTTCCCGAGAGCGGGAATACCGCGCCGATGCGGCGGCCGTGCGCATGACCAGAAACCCGATCGCCTTGGCCGAAGCTCTGCATCTTTTATCGAGAAGCTGGCGTGGTGCAGGATTCATCGGCAGCGGACTCGAAATGCTCTGTATCGTGAACCCGCAGGCGACACTGCTGGACGAATCCGAAGGCTTTTGGGCTGATCTCCTGTCAACTCATCCCCCGCTCGAAAAAAGAATCGATATTCTGCTTAAGATGGCGCGAATCCGCAAAACCGACCTTGACACGCGGCTGGCAACCGCGGCTGATTCGCAAAAACAAGGAATATCCGAACCTCTCCTCTTTGCCATGAATCCGCAGAAGCAATGGCAGGGGCCGTTCACAACCACCGAGCTCACGGCCCTGCCGTGGCTCTCACCCCTTACGTGGATCACCAAAGGTAAAGAACAACCTGTGGACCGGGCATGGAAAGATCCGCTCGTGAATGCGATTTTTTCAGCAAAGCTGGACATACCTGGGGGCGCAAAATCCGATTTCAGCTGCCCGACATGCCACCAGCCGCTCATCACGGAATCATACGAAGGAACACATATCCATCAGTGCCGCTTCTGCTCCGGTATTCTCGTGGATAATACTAAAATTCCGAGGATCATCGTGCGGACCGGCAAAACGCGACCCTGCACGGACCGGATCACCTCGCTCGCAAAATCGGCAGTCAAAGAAAGTCTGACAAGACAACCTCTTCAGAAGCTAAACCGCGGCACGAGGCCGGCGATCCCGCTTCTCTCCTGTCCGAAATGCGCAAACCCCATGTACCGGGGATTCTACAGCCAGGCACACCTCATTGAGATCGACCGGTGCAGCTTCTGCGGACTGACCTGGTTCGATCAGGATGAGCTCCAGATGCTGCGGTGCCTTATCGAGAACCGGGTCGTTCCGGAGATCGCTGATTAACGAAGCTTGTGCCTCAGACCGATGAAGCTTGAATTCAAAATCAAAAAGGAACCCAAAGTAAAAGGACCTAAGGAGCTCGCAAACATGGTCACCATAAAACTATTCGCCATACTGAAAGACAAAGCCGGCAGAAGTGAATTATGTCTCGATTTCTCCGGCGGCACCGTTTCAACACTTATCGACCGTGTAGTGAGGGAATGCCCAGTCCTGTCCGGCATGCTTGCACACGGCAGGGTGCTGGTCGCGATAAATCAGGAATTCTCGGGAAAGGATGCTTCTGTCAGGGATGGAGACGAGGTCGCTTTTATGCCCCCCTTTTCGGGGGGAGATCAATCAACAGGATCCGTTCGCATCCAGCATGAGCCCTTCTCGCTCGACCGGGAAGTTGAGCGTCTCAAAAGGACATCCACGTCGATAGGCGCGGTCGTGACCTTTCTCGGCACAACCCGCGATATTTCGAGGGACAAACACGTGGCGAAACTCGAGTTCGAGCACTATCCCGGCATGGCGGAAAATAAACTCGCGGAAATCAGAGAACGGGCGATCAGGGAATACGGGGTGATCGACGTGGTGATCATTCACCGGATCGGCACGCTTCCCGTTGGAGAAAACATCGTCCTGATCGCCGTCGCATCGGGACACCGGGACGAAGCGTTCAAGGCCTGCAGGTTTTGCATAGATGAGTTAAAGAGAATTACCCCGATATGGAAAAAAGAAACAACTCCCGAAGGGGAGGTGTGGGTGGAGGAACATCCTTGAGGGTCATTGCGGATTGTAGATTGCTGCTTGCGGAATAAAATTCTCGGACCTTAATAATCCGCAATCCGAAATCCGAAATTGGATCACTTTTTCGCAGCTTTTTTTCCGTCCCGCAGGAAAACCACGCACGTCGTACAATCCGCATCCTTTCGGCACCGTGTAGTCTCCCAGCACGGTTTGCTCTTGTTCGTAAACGCCGTGCAGACCACACGCCGGTCATCGGGACAATCCTTGATCTCCCAGCACGGCGCATAATCGAGGAGCTTCTTGATCCCCTCAATGCTTATCTTTTTGGAATGGATCAATTCGCGGATACAGCGCAGCCACTTGATGTCGTTTTCCGTATAAAGCCGGTTCCGGCTCTCCCGGGTAGGAAGAATCAGCCCGTGTTTCTCATAGAGACGCAGCGTCTGCGCCGTGGTCCCAACCAACTTTGCCGCCACACCCATGGTGTAAAGCGGCGCATCCTTGTCTTTGAGTATATCCAGGTTGTCAGCAACCATATGTTTTTTCTTCCCCCAGTTTTCTACCGTGGTATAAGGACCGTCATCTTATTCATAAGAAGCAGCGCGCCCATGATGATCAGGATGACGCCGCTTGTTATCTTGATGGCCTTGAAGTGTTTTTTCAGCTTAGTGAACGAGGACAGGAACGCACTGATGGCGAGCGCTGAAAGAATAAAAGGGATGCCGAGGCCGAGAGAATACAACAAGAGCAGTGTCATGCCGCTGCCCAGGGTTTCGCTCGTCATGGCCAGCGCCAGCACCGAGGCAAGAAAGGGGCCGATGCAGGGGGTCCATCCGGCGCCAAAGATCATGCCGACAACGAGCGTGCCGGCGTATCCGGCCGGCCTTGTCTTGAGCTGAAGCCTCGCCTCACGCTGGAGAAAAGGAATATTCACCACATCCATGACAAAAACGCCCATAATAATGATCAGCACGCCGCCGATAATCCGGATGATGTCCAGGTGCTGTGCAAGGATGCTGCCCGTGAAACTCGCCGTGGCGCCGAGAAGGACAAATATGATAGAGAACCCCGCAACGAAGGCAATTGAATGGAACAGCGTGACATTCATGTTCTTTCTGCGCGACTCGCGGCTCACCAGCTCGTCAAAGCTTATCCCCGTGATATACGAAACATAGGATGGAATAAGAGGCAGAATGCAGGGTGATGCAAAGGAGATCATGCCCATAAGCAGCGAGTACAGCAGAACGTAGGGTGTTAATCCGTGCGAAAGATCCATGAAGTGAACTCTCCCTTAAAGCTGAGATGCATCATACCAAAGCCTAATAAATAGAGTCAAGAGAATTCTTTTGTTATTTGTAATTTGGCTTGTTCTAAGCCTGCAATTATAAGCACTTCTTCGTTAGCTCGCGAACATTGGTGTTCAAATCTATCTATTAAATATTTTCATGAACGAGCAAATACATTTTTACGCATTTTTCTCTGTATTTTTCTATTGACAAAAAACCGCAATTTCACTATTCTTTTCATCCCATACTAAAATAGCGGAGGACATGTTGAATGTACATTGATCAACCAATGCAGGGCTTTATGGACAAACTGGCGAGTAAGTCTCCCGAGCCGGGAGGCGGCAGCGTGGCAGCCCTTACCGGTGCGCTCGGCGCGGCGCTGGTAAGCATGGTAGCGAATCTTACTCTCGGCAAGGAGAAATACAAGGATGTTCAGCCGCAGATCGAGGTACTGCTGAAGGATTCGGAAAAACTCCGGGCCGAAATGCAGGACCTGATCCAGAAAGACACCGAGGCTTACGGAGCGCTCTCCGCGGTATACAAAATGCCGAAGAACACCGATGAGGAAAAAGCGGCCCGCACGGCAAAGATGCAGGAGGCGCTCAAGATTGCCTGCCAGGTCCCGTTCGAGATCGGGCTCAAGTCGCTTGAGGTCGCCAGGCTCGCCGAACGCGCGGCCAATATCGGCAACGTAGGCGCCGTGAGCGACGCAGGAGTTGCCGTGCTTCTCGCGCAGGCTTGCGCCCAGAGCGCTGCGCTCAACGTCAAGATCAACGTGAACAGCATCAAAGATGAATCCTATAACAAGGACACCTGGAGCCGCATGCAGCATGTTCTCAAAGAGGTCGCTTCGCTCGAGAAGTCGGTGATGGAAACAACGTATAAAAAGATGGGATAGTCTCATGGTGTATTGCGGAATGTAGAATGCGGATTAAAATCCAAAAAATGGAGTAAAACAACATGTCAGCTAAATTATTAACCGGTAAAGAAGTCGCACAGAAGATGGACTTGGACATCCAGAAGGACGTCCAGGAGCTCAAGGCAAAGGGCGTGAACCCGGCGCTCCGGATCATGGTCGTGGGTGAAGCGCAGGATTCGGTCTATTACGCCAACAGCGCCAAGAAGATGGCCGAGAAGAACGGCATCGCCTGCGACATCGAGCAGCTTGCGGGTACGATGACCCAGGGCGAGTTCGTCAACATCCTGAAACAGCGGAACGCCGACAGGAACATCCACGGCATCATCGTGATGCGACCGTTCCCGAAGCAGATCAGCGAGGACGTGGTAAAGCACATCCTGGCGCCGGAGAAGGATGTTGACTGCTTCAATCCCGTGAACGCCGGCAAGATCATGGCCGGAGACACGACCGGCTTCCCGCCTGCTACGCCCCAGGCGGTGATGGAGATCCTCCGCTTTTACGAGATACCCATGAGCGGAAAGGAAGCTGTTGTCATCGGCCGCTCCATGGTCGTAGGCAAACCCATGTCCATGCTGCTTCTGGGAGAAAATGCGACCGTCACGGTCTGCCACTCAAAGACAAAGGACCTGCCCGGCGTGTGCAAACGGGCCGATATCCTGGTTGCCGCGATCGGCAAGGCAAAAATGATCAAGACGGACTATATCAAGCAGGGCGCCACGGTCATGGACGTCGGGATCAATCCGGAAGGCGATAAATTTGTCGGCGACGTGGATACAGAAACGGCAAAGGACGTGGCCGGAGCGATTTCGCCGGTCCCCGGCGGCGTCGGCACCGTGACGACGCGCGTCTTGCTCAAGCATGTGGTCAAGGCAGCGAAGCTGCAAAATCCGTAAACGGATCACCACTGAGAATACAGCTGTGAAGCAAAAAGCCCCCGAATGATCGGGGGCTTTTTTATTATACGATACCTTGGAGGCACGATTCCAGTAACCCTTTCCGGTGTCAAGATTCTCCAACTCGTGAAGATCCTTGAGCACATGTTGTTCCATGGTAAATCAACATAAAAAAAA
>Ga0315281_10002251_pt1 | contig 28653 bp, 25 predicted proteins | sample YL17G07_0_MG_FD_204540 | JGI IMG/M metagenome (GOLD analysis project Ga0315281, IMG submission 204540) | Sediment microbial communities from Yellowstone Lake, YNP, Wyoming, USA - YL17G07_0 | ecosystem: Environmental > Aquatic > Freshwater > Lake > Sediment | place: USA: Wyoming | collected...
AAGTTGCGCTCAAGCTCGTTGTTATAGACGATCTCCTTGCACCGGTCGCACTTGCGCCACAGGCCCGCAGGCATGTCCTTTTTCTTGTCCCGAAGCTCCTTGAACGCTTCAAGGGGCTTTTTGGCTTTGGTGAACCAGCTCACTTTGCTCCGGCTTTCTTGTTGATAGCGTTAAGCCACGCCTTGGCCGAGGCTTCGATGACATCCGTGGACGACCCTCTGCCCGAATAAACTTCGTCACCGATACTCACCCTTAACGTCACCTCCCCCACTGCGTCTTTGCCGAGGGTTAACGACCTAATATTATACGATAAAAGTTTCCCGGACACCCCTGTTATGCGTTCGATGGCCCTGTAGGTGGCGTCCACCGGCCCGTCACCCGTAGACGAATCCGTCAGCGTTTCCTTGCCCTTGACGAGCCGCACAGTGGCCGTGGGTATGGTGTTGGTGCCGGAGGTGGTCTGCATGTGGGCAAGCTCGAAAACGGGCTTGACCTTGGCGGCCATCTCCTCGCCGACAAGTGATTCCAGGTCCTCGTCGAATATCTCTTTTTTCTTGTCGGCCAGTTCCTTGAACTTGGCGAACGTATGGTTCATCGCCTCTTCGGAAAGGGTGAAACCCATGTCCTCCAGCCGTTTCCTCAACGCATGCCTGCCGGAGTGCTTGCCCAGCACCAGCTTGCTTTTCTTCAGGCCGATGGACTCCGGCGTCATGATCTCAAACGTCGTGCGTTCCTTGAGCATCCCGTCCTGATGAATGCCGGACTCGTGCGCGAAAGCGTTTTCCCCCACGATGGCTTTGTTGGGTTGCACCGGCACTCCCGTTATTGAGACCAGCAGGCGGGAGGTCTTGTGTATCTCTTTGGAGTTGACGCATGTGTCTGCGCGGAAAAAATCCCGGCGCGTCCGGATAGCCATCACGACCTCTTCGAGCGCGGCGTTCCCAGCGCGTTCCCCGATGCCGTTGACGGCGCACTCCACCTGCCGCGCCCCGTGCGCGATGGCGGCCAGCGAATTGGCCACGGCCAGCCCCAGGTCGTTGTGGCAATGGACGGAGATGACGGCCTTTTTGATGTTGGGCACGTTGTCCCGGATACTGGCGATCAGCGCGCCGAACTCCGCCGGAATGGCGTAACCGACCGTGTCCGGGATGTTGACGGTGGATGCCCCCTCAGCGATGACCGCTTCCAGTATCTCGTACAGGAACGCGCGATCCGTGCGGGCCGCGTCCATCGCGGAAAACTCCACATCGTCCGCATAGCCGCACGCCCGGCGCACGGCGTTGACCGACATCTTCAAGGCTTCCGCCTTGGTCTTTCGCATCTGGTATTTTAGATGCTGTTCGGAGGTGCCGATGAAAGTGTGGATGCGTTTGCGTTTGGCTGGTTTCAACGCTTCGGCGCAGGAGTCTATGTCCGCGTCAATGGCGCGGGCCAGCCCGGCTATGATGGGGCCTTTGACGGTTTTGGCGATTCTTTTCACCGACTCGAAATCGCCGGGCGATGAGCGTGGGAACCCAGCCTCAATCACGTCCACGTTGAGCCTGGCCAACTGCTCGGCAAAGGCCAGCTTCTCTTCGATAGACATGGAAAACCCCGGCGACTGTTCCCCATCGCGCAAGGTGGTGTCGAAAATGATTATGCTCGCTTTTTTTGACCTGGTCATGACGCATTCCCAAAAGTTGTTTCAGGTTATCCGGTCGGCGCCGTAGCCTTGGCTCAAGGGACGTCCCCGGCGTATTTTATTTCGAAACTGTTGAGGAAAATGTGTGTTTTTTTGCGCTTAGGGCGCAAGGAGGGTAAGGCCAGCCTTTTTTGCTAAAAATAATATCTTGTTCATTTGGTAAATGTAGCACACCCGGGCATGGAAATCAATGGCAGGGGCAAGATTTGCCAACTCCAGCAAGGAGTTGTACAATAACCAAATGGAAATTGTGGCTGATGCAAGCGCGTTTCTGGCCGTGGTTCTAAACGAATCAGACCGGGAATGGATCGTCAATAAAACCATTAAGGCCAAACTGGTAGCGCCGGAGATATTGCCCTATGAAATAGGTAACGCCATGATGGCTATGGTGAAGCGCGGACGCCTCGTCGGCCAAGAAGCGATCGAAGCTTACGGCATTTCCCAGAGAATCGCAGTCAAGCTTCTTCCGGTAAGAATCCAGGACGCGATGCAAATCGCCATCCGGTTCAATATGTACGCGTACGACGCTTACTACTTGCAATGTTGCGTGGAAAGGGCGGCTCCGCTCATCACTTTGGATGCGCGCATGCGCGCCACAGCTAAAATTCTTAACATCAACGTGGTGGAATAAATGAAGATATACACATACTCTCAAGCGCGGGATAAACTGTCCGACATTCTCGATGAATCGAAAAGCGAGGAAATCATCATCCGCCGTCGCAAGGGGGACATGTTCACCATCACACCAAAAGCACCCGTCCGCCGTTCTCCGTTTGACGTGACCGGCCTGGGTAAAAACGTATCCCGCAAGGAAATGCTTGGAGCGCTCCGCGAATCGAGGAAAGGGAAATAAGCGTTACTTGAGAGGTGCGGGTAGTCAGGACTCCCAGTTCGACGCTATTTTGGGGGGAAGGTGACAATACTTCGGCGAGAAAAAATTATCGAAGGCTAAAACCTGCCCTCAGTATCCATAATATCTGTTGTCTGTATCAATGCGTTGCGTCGCCACTTGATGGCCTGAAAGAGATAGCGACTTTAAAGACGCCATATTGGCAACAGCCGCAACGTTTTTATTGCTTAATAGAATTTATGGCCCTGGGTTCGTTAATGGATGGGAAAAGCACGGAGCACTGCTTAGAACTCCACCGGTATCACGGCTCTTTTATGTATTGTCATAGCTCAAACATGATGCTTTCACTTCACCGGAAGATGGTGTTCCCTTTGTCCCCTTTGACTAGGGGGACAGCCGCTCTGCGGCGGGGGTCTGGCCTCGCCCTTCTAATTTTCATCATCGCAAAGCGTATTCAATTTCACTCCCACCCTCCCGCCGGAGTTTACCCTGAGCTACAGTCGAAGGGGCGGACTCCTTCTCTGGCAGGGGGAGAAAGAAAGTGGCGCCTTCTCGACAGCATGAATCCCCCTACCCCACACCCCTCAACACTGCCCTGTAAACCGCGTCAAACGTAACGCCATTCTTCTCCGCCGCCTTTTTCACGGACTCGTATTCCGGGGCTGTCTTTACTCCGCCATCGGGAAGTGTCGCCACTTTCACTTCTATCTCGCCGTATTCCGTCGCCACTTTGCGTATCTGGCGCGGCAGGCAGACGCGGGTGACTTCCCTGATCCGCACTCCAAGCGTGGTCGTCTCCGCGAACAATATTCTTTGCGCCTCGTCCGACTTGTCCGGGGCGCACAGGACTTCGATCAACGTTGCGGGGCGCCCCTTCTTCATAACCACGGGGATGAACGTCACATCCAGCGCGCCTGCGGTGAAAAGCTTTTCGGCGATCAGCGGGTATATCTGCGGGTTCATGTCGTCTATGTTGGTGGATATCTCGATCAAGCGCTCTTCCAGGATTGACGCGCCGTTTTTCTCCCCCACGAATATCCGCAGGACGTTGGGCATGTCGGGAAAATCGCGCGATCCTGCGCCCATGCCAACGGCGGTCACATTCATGGTGGGTTGGCCGCCAAAACTTTTCGCCATCGCTTTCAAAATAGCCGCGCCTGTCGGTGTGGTCAGCTCCATCTGCGGCCCGGCGGAATATGTGGGGACTCCGCGCAATATATGCGCCGTGGCCGGGGCTGGGACTGGCAGTATGCCGTGGTCGGTTTTCACCGTCCCGCTTCCAACATTGACAGGCGAGCCGTAAACCTCGCGTATGCCCAGTTCCACAAAACCGACGGCGGCTCCCACCACGTCCACGATGGAATCCACCGCGCCGACTTCGTGAAAATGGACCTTCTCCATCGGTACGCCATGCGCCTGCGCCTCTGCCTCTGCGATGACGCGGAACACGTTCAGCGCGATTTCTTTGACCGCAGGCTTAAGCCCGCTTTTCTCTATTATCTTTACGATGTCCGGGTAATGCCGATGCCCCTTCACCGCAGATTCGTTCACAGCGACATCAACCTTTGTGGCTGAGAAACCGTTCTTTTTAACCTTGCTGGCCGTAATCTCGTAGCCCTGAAGGCCGGTTTTGGCGAGTTCGCTTTTAAGCAGGTCGAAAGATAAGCCAGCGTCCACGAACGCGCCGAGGGTCATGTCCCCGCTTATCCCGGAGAAACAGTCGAACCAGGCGATTCTCATTTCTCTTCCGCCAACGTTTCGGGCAGTGTGTTGATCTTGTGCGCCAACGCGCCCGCGCCAAACCCGTTGTCTATGTTCATCACCGCAACCCCTGCGGCGCAGGAGTTTAACATCGCAAGCAGGGCCGACAACCCGCCGAAAGACGCCCCATACCCCACCGACGTGGGGACGGCTATCACAGGCCGTGGGACAAGCCCGCCCACCACCGAGGCCAGCGCCCCGTCCATGCCTGCGACGACCACGATGGCCCGTGCGCTTTTGAGCTTTTCCACATGGTTGAACAACCGGTGTATCCCGGCCACGCCCACGTCGTACACCGTCTCCACGTTCGAGCCCATCACCGACGCTGTGACGGCGGCTTCTTCCGCAACGGGCACGTCGGAGGTGCCTGCGGAGACTATCAGTATTTTGCCGATCTTCTTTTTTGCTCCCACAGGCTCGATGGTTATGGCGCGGGAGCGTTCGTGAAAGATTGCGTTTTTGGCGAACTTTTTCACTTTGAGATGGATTGCGCCAGAGGCTCTCGTGGCGAGCGCAGAGCCGCCCCGGCCTGCTATCTTCTTTATTATCTCGACAGCCTCTTTCTCTGCCTTCCCCTCGCAATAGACGACTTCCGGGAAACCCTGCCGCGCCGTCCTGTGATGGTCTATCGTTGCGTAACCCAGGTGTTCCGACGGCGCAAGGGCCGACAACCGTATGACAGCCTCGTCAGGCGCGATCTTTTTTGCGGCCACAAGCTGTAGGGTTTCCCTCAACAACTTTTCATTTGGCGTCATGCGGGGCCTCTTTTAGTAAAACTCGGATTTGAGCGTCCTGCTCATCAGGTCGGTCACGGCCTGACGGGGGGATTTGCCTTCGTGGATCACCTTGTAAACCTCGGAGACTATCGGCATGTCCACCCCATGCCGTTCGGCCAGCTTCTGCACCGACAAGGTTGTGGTCACGCCCTCGGCCACAGAGTTCATGGAGGCCAGTATCTGTTTCAATATCTCACCCTTGCCGAGCCTCAGCCCCACCGACCTGTTGCGCGAAAGGTCCCCGGCGCATGTGAGCACAAGGTCGCCCAGCCCGGACAGGCCGGTGAAAGTCTTGATGTCCGCCCCCATCGCCGCGCCCAGCCTCGTTATCTCCATCAGCCCCCTTGTTATGAGAGCCGCCCGCGTGTTGTTGCCGAACCCAAGCCCGTCGGAGATGCCTGCGGCGATGGCGATGACGTTTTTCACCGAGCCTCCAAGCTCCACGCCGATAACGTCGTGATGCACATACAGCCTGAAAAACGGCGACGACAACGCCTCCTGCGCGAGCTTTGCCGCGTCATAGTCCAGCGAGGCTATCGTGGCGGCGGTGGGAGTCTTTGCGACCAGCTCTCTGGCGAACGAGGGGCCGGAAAGATAACACGACCTCTGCGAAACCTCCGGCGGCATCGTGTCGGCGATCACGCCAGAAGGAAGGGCCAGCGAATTGTTCTCGATACCTTTGGTGGCGGAGACCAGGACTGCCCTGGACGATATCACCCGCCCCAGTTCCGCAAGCGCCCCCCGCATGAACTGTGAGGGCACGGCGAAAAAAATAAGCTTGCGCAACTCGACGGCTTTGGCCATGTCCGCCGTGGCTTTTAGATTCTCCGGCAGGGCGGCTCCGGGAAGATGCTGGCGGTTTTCCCTTGCGGCGTTTATCCCATCGGCGATATCGGGCCTTCTGGCCCAAAGCTTCACGTCACGCCCGTTTTTGGCCAAGGCCCACGCCAAAGCCGTTCCCCAGGCTCCCGCCCCTATTACCACGACAGCCCCGTCGTCCTGCGTCATAAACCTCCCGGAATTGGATTCGGCATCATTATACAATGCGAGTCCGCAATCGTAACCCGTCTTTGATTATCCACGCTTGTAATAAGCCCGAAAACCGAAGTTAAATGCTGACGACCATGTATCTGCCTGTTTAGCGCGAGATTGCTTCGTCGCTGTTGCTCCTCGCAATGACAAATTGCGCCGCTTTTGCTGTCATTGCGAGCGATAGCGAAGCAATCTCTCTTCAACTTTGGACTTCGAGATAAGGATTGCAAAGGGATTTCGTATCAGCCAAAACCGGTATTGCATTTATCCGTTACGATAAAAATCAACAATTCAAAAAGTGGCTCATTCTAAATCGTTGCGTTAATAAGGGGTTAAGGGTATTATCTGTTATTCATGGGTTCGGAAAACCCAATGCAGTTTCCTTTATTTTTCCAGAGACAAAAAAGCTGTCAGATGCTTAAAAGTAAAACCGTCATGGTAGTGGAAGACAATGCCACCATCCGCAGGTTCACCGCATCGGTTCTCAAGAACCAGCTTAACTGCGGCAATGTCCTCCAGGCGGCTTCCGCCAACGAAGCGTTGGAGGGCATACGCGGGATAAAACGCAGGCATGCCCCGCTGGACCTTATCCTGAGCGACTGGGAGATGCCCGGCATGACCGGCGGCGAGTTCCTGATTGCGATACGGGAGAACCTTGAAACGACGGATATCCCCTTTATCATGGTTACGGCGCGCAACGACCGGGACTCTATAATAATGGCGGCGCAAGCCGGGGTGTCGGAGTATATCGTAAAGCCTTTCACGGCCAGCGCGCTTCTGCAGAAAATAACCCGCGCATTCCAACTGCAGGAGCGGCGCGCGATGGCCCGGTTCCGGTCTATCTCCAACGAGAAGGCGACGATAATATTCAGCGATAACGTGCGCTACGACGGCCTTGTGGTGAACCTGTCGCAGACCGGGGTGCTTTTGCGCACCCCGCCTTTCCGTCATGCCCCTGTGTGTGTGTACGACATCGTGAAACTTGATATCAAATTATCGTCAGAGATTGAAATCATGGTGTCGGCGGAGCTTGCGCGCATGGAGACGGACAAGGAGAATCTCGACAATAAAGCCCTGATGCTGGCAGGATTCCAGTTTCACGACCTGGACGAAAAATCGGCGGAAAAATTGCGCGCCGCTCTCACCAAGCTCCCGGACTTGGACACTAAACGCTCGACCACTGCGCCAGCCACTGCGCCAACAATCAAACCATATTCGTTCGCAGAAGAACCGGCTCCGCCCCCCGATAAGAAAAAGCGGCTCGACATGGATATGTAGCCGTTTCCGGCGGTTCAGTCCTTTAAACGTCGATTCCGAAATTGCAAGGGATATCCTTCGCTTGCGGTCTGCAACAATCGCTCCCCCGTGGTCTCCCGACCACGGTTCCTCTCGCTATGCGTAGTGTTCTTCGCCGCGCAGTCCCGAACAGGTCGTAGACGGAACGCCGATGAGCAAAAGGCCGGGGTCAGGCGACCCCGGCGAAGCTTACGATTTGCGAGCGATAGCGAAGCAATCTCGCCAAATTCCGGTTTTCTCGTTTAAAAAACTTTCCCCTCACATCTTGCTTTTTCCCAGCCGGGATACTATCCTCCTTTTAGCGAGGAGAGCCTCTATGCGCCAACAAAAAAGTGCACAGTATGGGGCGGATGGCGGTTTCGAGAGTTGGGATCGCATTATTTACTTGTAATACATTGTTTTTAGGAGATTTGTAGATGGGTGTAAAAATAAGGCCATTGGGAGACCGGGTCTTGATCAAAACGGAGGAAACCAAGGAGACGATGAAGGGAGGGATCATCATCCCCGATTCAGCCAAAGAAAAGCCGCAGGAAGGCACAGTTATGGCCGCCGGACCCGGGAAGATACTGGAAGATGGCAAAATTCGCCCCATGTCGGTGAAGAAAGGTGACAAGGTCATCTACTCCAAATACGCCGGGAGCGAAGTGAAGCTCGATGGCGAGGAGTTTCTGCTTATGCGCGAGGACGACATCCTGGGCATAGTGGAATAACCGTACACGCTACTTACAATCAACCATCATATAAGAGGTAATTCGATAAATGGCCAAGCAGATATCCTACAGCGAGGACGCCCGCCACAAACTGATGCGCGGAATAGACCAACTCGCCAACGCGGTTAAAGTGACCCTCGGCCCCAAGGGCCGCAACGTCGTCATCAGCAAAAAGTTCGGCTCCCCCATCATCACCAAGGACGGCGTCACCGTCGCCAAGGAGATAGAGCTTAAGGACCCGTATGAGAACATGGGCGCACAGCTCGTCAACGAAGTCGCTTCCAAGACCTCCGACGTGGCCGGCGACGGCACCACGACGGCCACCGTGCTGGCGCAGGCCATCTTCCGCGAGGGGATGAAAAACATCACCGCAGGCGGCAACCCCATGGACATCAAACGCGGCATTGACCTTGCCGTGGAAAAAGTCATGGACAAGCTAAAGAAGCTTTCCAAAGCCACCAAGGACAAAAAAGAGATCGCGCAGGTCGGCGCCATATCCGCCAACAACGACATGACAATCGGCAACCTTATCGCCGAGGCGATGGACAAAGTGGGCAAAGACGGCGTCATCACCGTCGAGGAAGCCAAGTCCATGGAGACCACGCTTGAGATCGTCGAGGGAATGCAGTTTGACCGCGGCTACGTCTCCCCGTATTTCGTGACCAACCCGGAGAAGATGGTCGCCCACCTGGAAGACTGCTACATCCTGCTCAACGAGAAAAAAGTCTCCAGCATGAAAGACCTGCTCCCCATCCTGGAGAAGATCGCAAAGCTTGGCAAACCCCTCTTGATCGTCGCCGAAGACATCGAAGGAGAGGCCCTTGCGACGCTGGTCGTCAACAGGCTTCGCGGCACCCTGCAGGTTTGCGCGGTCAAAGCCCCCGGCTTTGGCGACAGGCGCAAAGAGATGTTGAAAGACATCGCCACCCTCACCGGCGGCACAGTGGTCTCCGAAGAGTTGGGCCAGAAGCTGGAGAACGTGACCCTGGAGCAACTGGGCCAGGCCAAGCGCATTACGGTGGACAAGGACAACACCACCATCGTCGAAGGCAAAGGCAAAGGCAAGGAGATCGAAGGCCGCGTGAAACAGATCCGCGCCCAGATCGAGGAGACAACTTCCGACTATGACCGCGAGAAGCTCCAGGAGCGCCTTGCAAAGCTCGTCGGCGGTGTCGCCGTGATCAACGTCGGCGCGGCTACCGAGACAGAGATGAAAGAGAAGAAAGCCCGTGTCGAAGACGCCCTTCACGCCACCCGCGCGGCGGTGGAAGAAGGCATCGTCCCCGGCGGCGGCGTGGCATTGCTACGTTGCATCAGCGCGCTCGATAAAGTGGAAGTGGCCAACAAAGACCAGCAGGTCGGCGTGGACATCATCCGCCGCGCGCTGGAGGAGCCTATCCGCCAGATCGCCAACAACTCCGGGCACGAAGGCTCGGTTGTCGTGCATCATGTGCTCAAGGAGAAGCAGACCGTCGGCCTTAACGCGGCCACCGGCGAGTATGTGGACATGATTGAGGCGGGCATCATAGACCCAACCAAAGTCACCCGCACCGCCCTGCAGAATGCGGCTTCCATAGCCGGGCTGTTGTTGACGACAGAGGCGTTGATCGCAGAGTTGCCCGATGAAGACAAGAAATCCGGCGGCGGCATGGGCGGAATGCCCGGCGGCGGCGGAATGGAAGGGATGTACTAGGGCGAGGTGACGGGTAAGGCTTTTTTCTCCCCCTTGTCAAGGGGGAGTGGCGGCCCTGCCGCCGAGGGGGTCTGACCTCGTTACAAATATGTCACCCGGAGCTAGTCGAAGGGTGGCATGTGGTTCAGGAAATTTAAAGACCGGGGAGCGATGGCTCCCCGGTCTTTTTTTGTCGGATGGATTCAGCCTCTCGCCAAAATTCACGCGCCAATCTACAATCCAAGTTCCGAATGCGACCCCAGCCTCACCAACTGCAACCGTTCCATATCTGGCTTCCGGTAGATCAACACCAGGTCAGGTTTGATGTGGAGATCGCGGTGGTCTTTCCACTCGCCGACAAGATGATGATCCCTGCGTTTCCCGGCCAGCGGCTGGTCGTTCGCCAGCGCCGTGATGACTTCTATGAGATCGTTTTCCAGAATCGCCCGATGTGGGCCTTTGGCTTCGCGCTTGTAGTCTCGCTTGAATTGTCCGGTGCGTTCAATCGCCCGCATTCAGGTCTGTCATCAACGCAGACACGTTATCGAACGCCGCCAACTTTCCTTTGCGGGCTTCTTTCATCGCCTTGACCGTTTTCGCGTTGGGAATAAGCGGGTCAAATGGCAAAGCGTGTTCCCTCGCTATTCTTGTCAACAACAGGCGTACGGCGTCCGAAACGGTCAACCCCATCGCGGCAAGCACGGCGGCGGCTTCTTCCTTCACGGCTCCGTCAATACGCGCTTGAACCAATGCGTTTGCAGACATGGCAATCTCCTTTAACTTGAATTACATTGTAATTCAGGTTGGGGAAAAATGCAATATGCTCTTTTAACAAAAAAAGCCCAACCCTTTGCGGGGTTGAGCCGTTTTTATCGTTTGGTGGAGGCGAGGGGAGTCGAACCCCTGTCCGAAAAACCGAACCCAAGGCTACTACGGGCGTAGTCTCTGATTTTTTTCTCGCCCCACCCCGTACCCAGAGACAGGTATGGGTGGCGCCAGCCGGCTTTTTTATTTCGCCTCGGGGCCAGTCGGCCCTCCCTTTGGCTATCCCGCGTCAATTACGCCCCGCCCACTCCAGCGGGAACGGAGTGGAGGACGGCTGGTCCGCTAGTTAGGCGGCGACAGCGTAGCGATAATCATTGGCGATTATCAGTTTGCCACAAGGATTTACGTGGTTCATGACACCCACGGCACGCAACCTTGAATCGAGGTGTTCCCGTCGAAACCGGTACGCCCCCATTCATTCCACTGCTTTATTATAGCACAACTGGCCGCCGGGTTGGGGCGAGGTTACACTTGCCAATCCCCGGTTACTACTAAGATGGCGGCCACCATAATCACCCATGACGGGAACATAACCTACATGAATAACCACATGGAGGGGCTGTTCGGAAAGATGAACATGGGCCGCCCATGCTGGGAAGCCATGACGGGGTTGCAAGAGCGGTGGCAGGTTGCGATACGGCGTTCCTGACCGGAAGAGTGAGCCTTGAGGTGAAGGCTGTGAATGGAGACGGGACAGATGTCAGGAAAACGATCAGCATCGGGCTTGCCACAATGGAGGGCGAGGAGGATATGGGCGCCTTTATCGCCCGCGCCGACGCCTTGATGTACGAGGCGAAAAAAGAGGGCGGAAACATGGTGCGCCTGGCGCTGTAAGCTGGCGGCTGATCCTTGTTTTTTTCAAGAGATTCTTCGCTACGCTCAAAATGACAATCCCTCCCCCGTTATCGTTTTTGCCGCTTCCCCGTGGTCGCTGACCACGGTTCCCCGTACCGCCGGAACGGCGGCGTTACAAAAAGACCGGGGTCAGGCGACCCCGGCGAAGCTTGCGATTGTCATTGCGAGCGATAGCGAAGCAATCCCGTCCCAACTTCGGAATCCGGGTTCAAATCAATCAATCGAAAATGCGGATAGGCGCACATCTTTCAACCCGGCGAACTGTTTGACCGTTTTAAGGTTCTGCGCCAGGTACTCCTCAAGCTTGTCCTGCGCAAACACCGTCTCCTCGTAAAACTTGTCGCGGAAGAAACCGTCTATCGCCTTCTCCACCGTCACGGCGGAGAAAAACAACCTTTCGCGGACAATCTTTGCGACCGTCTCGGACTCGAATAGAAGCTCCACATTCATGTTGAGTATCTTCGTAGTCTCCGCGTCGAATTCGATGGGGAGGTATACCACGAAGCTTACGGGATATTTCCCGCTGGGCGGCGCCTTTGCGAACACCTCGGACGGTCTGGGAGCCAACGCTGGTGGAGATACATGCGCCACGGCAGGAGCTTCCGGTTTGACGGGTACTGTCGCCACGGCAGGAGCCTCTGGTTTGACGGGTACTGTCGTCACGGCAGGAGCCTCTGGTTTGACGGGTACTGTCGCCACGGCAGGAGCCTCTGGTTTGGCGGCTGGTTTATGATCCGCCTCCTTCTGGGCCACCTGCGCATTATCTTTGACCGGCTCGCTCTTGAGCAACCACCATCCACCCCCAATAGCTCCAATTACGACAGCAAGCGCAAGCCCTGCCATGACCCCGGCGAACCTGGGTGGGAGTTTGAACTTCGGAAAGGGAATTATTCCCAGCGCCTTTTTGAACGCCGCTATGACCGGCGCGAGAATGGCGAGAAGCTCAAAGCTTTTCTTTTTGACGTGAGCTTCTTCATCCCCCGTATCCTCTTCAAAAGATACCGACACATCACCCTGTGCGAATACTCCCTGCAGGTCTCCTCCGTGTTCGTGATCGCTATCGTCTGCACGATCCGGTTTGCGCGGCGTAAGTTCGTCGGCGAGCATTTCGTCCAGTGACGGTTCGCCGGTGGGGCTTGGGGCCGCCTTGGAGCCGTCCTGGAACAACGCCTCGCCAAGCGAGTCCTCCTCGCCGGAAAGAAGCCTCTCCAACTCGTCGTCCGCCGGTTCGTCTGTAGCCTGCGCCATCTGCGCATCGGGCGCGCCCGTCTCGTCCTCTGGCGTTCCCGCCAGGAGCGAGTCGAGCGTGTCTTGGGAGAGCAACTCGTCATCAACCGCTTTTTCCTCTGGCGCCTTGCCCCCCCGCTCTGATTCGGCGATACCGGCGGCGTCGAGGATGGAGTCTATTTCCAATTCCGATATGGTTCCCGTATCTTCCATGGACTTCGAGGGTTCGCCGTCTTCGCTTGTTTGGGAGTCACCGCCCAAAAGCGAGTCCAATTCCGATATGGTTCCCGTATCTTCCATGGACTTCGAGGGTTCGCCGTCTTCGCTTGTTTGGGAGTCACCGCCCAAAAGCGAGTCCAAATCCGATTGGGACAGTATCTCCCCGTCAGCCTTCGGAGGAGCGGGGGCCGCGGCTATGGCTTTGGGGGCTGGCTTACCCACAGCGGAGGCGAGCAGGGCGTCTATCTCGTTCTGTCCCTCTGGCTCCGCCTGCATGGAGGATTGCGCTGAGGGCGAATTGGCCGCAAGCAGGGCGTCAATGTCATCCTGGCCTGCGCTGATGGTGGCCGGGGCCGGGGCTTCTTTCTTGGCAGGGGCGTTGGCCGCAAAAAGGGAATCAATGTTAGCCTGGTCAAATCCAATGGTGACATCCTCCTGGTTGAGCGATGGCTCGGCTGTCGCCGCCGGAGTCACCTTGGCTGGTTGAGGCGAGTTGGCGGCCATCAGGGCCTCTATGTCGTCTTGCGAGATTGCGCTGGACTCTTTTTTTGCAGGCGCCGCTGTCGGAGCCGCTGGCTTAGGCGAGTTGGCGGCCATCAGGGCCTCTATGTCGTCTTGCGAGATTGCGCTGGACTCTTCTTTCGCAGGCGCCGCTGTCGGAGGCGTGGGCTTAGGCGAGTTGGCGGCCATCAGGGCCTCTATGTCGTCTTGTGAGATTGCGCTGGACTCTTCTTTCGCAGGCGCCGCTGTCGGAGGCGTGGGCTTAGGCGAGTTGGCGGCCATCAGGGCCTCTATGTCGTCTTGCGAGATTGCGCTGGACTCTTCTTTTGCAGGCGCCGCTGTCGGAGCGGGAACGGGTGCGCTGACAGGGGGAAGTATGTCCAGCAAGTCGTCTATTTGTTTCTGAACCGGCATTGACAATGGCTCGTCGGCTTTTGTCCTTTTTGCGGGGGAATTGGCCGCAAGGAGGGCCTCGATGTCGTCCTGGGAAAAGTTTAACGGCGGTTCTTCATTATCTAGTTTTACCGTAGCAGGCGTGTGTTCCATCTTCGCCGATCCGTTTTCCACTGCAATCGCTTTTGCGCCGGAGACCGGCATGGTTTCAGGCGCCTGCATGGTCACAGTGGGTTTTGGCGAATAGCCTGTAAGCGTGGCTTTGGCGTCATCTCCGTCGGCGTCAGGCCCTCCGGTTCCGGCGCGTTCTTCAGCGCCGGTTTCCTGGGTGGGTTCCTCCACCACGGGCATGGCTTGTGGCCGGGCTAAAAACTGGCCTTCCTCCGCCCTGGAATCTTCAGCGGCTTCGATAATGGAATCGGGAAGGCGCGGCGTTTCGTGCCCCGCGAAGATGCCGCCCTGATCATCTTTTCTTTTTCTTATGTTTTTGCGGAGGAGGGAAACCTCTTCGCGCGAGCGTTTGCGGACGAAAAAAACATTCTCGCATTTCCGGCACCGGGCGTACGTTCCCTCATCCGGCAGTCCGGCGGCGTCAATTTTATAACGCGAAGAGCACCTTGGGCATTTTATCACCATAAGGCAAAACTCCTCTCTGCTGGCGCGCACCCGTCATTTTTTTGACGCGCTACGCCTTTGACCCCACCACTTAACATTATTTTATCATACTGTATCTATGGTTGTTACGTTAAAATCCGGTTAATGCGGGTTGACAGCCGTCCTAAAAGCGTCTATATTTTGACCCTGTTGATACGACTGCAGAACCTTTAACGCCACACAGCGTCACGCTAAGGCTTATCTACAAATTCCGTTCCAATCTGCACGGTTCCAAACTCCAGCGGAGGATTGAAAGCTATGACAATCAGGATAATGGTAGTTTTGTTTTTAACTGCGATGGCGCACATGTCCCTGCTCACAGTGCAGGTTATGGCCGAAAAAGCGGCCCTGAACGAAGCGGAGTATGTGAGGGCATCCCACAGGCTCGACATTGCCTGGCGCGAAAACAGCCTGAACAAAGCCGTCCATCTTAATGAAAACTCCATGTCGCTTTCCGACGAGGAGAAAAACAGGCTCGCCAGGATCGTGAGCGAATGTAGCAAGGCCAACGGGCATGACCCATTCCTGCTTTTAGCTCTCATTGAAGTGGAGAGCGGGTACGACGGTAGCGCCGTGTCGGAGAAAGGGGCGATGGGCCTTTTGCAAGTGATGCCATTCGTGGCGCAGGAGATGGCTGGCGAGCTTGACATGGATTTTGAGAATGTCAGCGGCTTGTATGACATGGAGACCAACGTGAGGATAGGCTCGCATTACCTGGGCAAGCTTATGCAAAGGTATGGCAACCTGACAATGGCTTTGGAGGCCTATAACCTCGGCCCCGCAAAGCTCAATACGCTTATCGGAGAAGGGCGGCTAAAGAAGAGGTTCACCAAAAAGACGCTTCGTGTGAGGGACAGGCTTAGAAGGTTGGCGCCGTCCGCCCCCTCTCAGGCTACGGCGTAGGGGACGCTGGTTTCACTCCACATCGTCTCCTTTGTCGTCGGTTTTTATGCCGTACTTGGCGAGTTTGTAACGGAACGAGCGGAAGGTGAGGTTTACCAGCCTGGCCGCTTCCTTTTTCCTGCCTCCGGCCTTTTCCAGGGCCTTGAGCAGGTATTCCATCTCCATCGCCGCAAGCTTCGCCTCCAGGTCAAGGCCGTCGTCAGGCACTGCGATGATATTGGTGGCGATATCCACCGCAGGGTTGCGGATATAGTCCGGAAGGTTTTCCGTTTCTATGCGCGGCTCCGTGGCCAGCACCACCGCGCGCTCGATAACGTTCTCCAGCTCGCGCACGTTGCCGCGCCAGTTATACCTCTCCAATAACGACATGGCGTCGCTGGAAATGGATGTTATCCGGCGGCTATCCTCCCTGGAATACTTCTCGATGAACTTGGTGACGAGGATGGGTATGTCGTCCTTGCGCTCCCTTAAGGGAGGCGTGTTGACGGTTATGATATTGAGCCTGTAAAACAGGTCCTCGCGGAACCTGCCCGCCTTTATAAGCTCCGCCAAATCCTGGTTCGTAGCGGCGATGACGCGGATGTCCACCTTGATGTCCTTGACGCCGCCTACGCGCTTGAACTCCCGCTCCTGCAGGACACGGAGCATCTTCACCTGCACAGAAAGGGGCGTCTCCCCAATCTCGTCCAGGAAAAAAGTCCCGCCGTCCGCCAGCTCCATCAGCCCTTTCTTGTCCGCATGGGCGCCGGTAAAAGAGCCTTTTTGATGGCCGAACAGCTCGCTTTCCAGAAGTTGCTCCGGCATGGCCCCGCAGTTGATGGACATGAAAGGCTTGTCCTTCCTGTCGGACAGGTAGTGTATGGCCTTGGCCACAAGCTCCTTGCCAGAGCCGGACTCGCCGGTGACAAGCACCGTGGATTTGCTGTCGGCCACTTTCCTTATCAGGCGGAAAAGCCCCTGCATCTTTTCCGACTTGCCAAGAAGGTCGCCTGCGGAGTACGACCGCGTGGTCTCTTCCTTTAGCCTTCTTATCTCCGCTTTGTCCTTGCGGCGCTCCAGGGCTTTGGAGATGGTCAGCTTTATCTCGTCAAGCCTGAACGGCTTGGTTATATAGTCGTAGGCTCCCATCTTCATCGCTTCCACTGCGGTGTCGGTGGAGGCGAAGGCGGTTATCATTATCACCGGCAGGTCCTTGTCGCGCTCGATGGAGCGCTTCAGCACCGCCATCCCTCCGGCTTTTGGCATGTTGATGTCGGTTATGACAAGGTCCACCCCACGATGTTCAATCGCGTCCATGGCCTCTTCCGCCGATGAGGCCGTGATCACATCGTACCCGTCCCGGTTTAGCATGATCTCCAGGAACTCGGTCATGCTTTTCTCGTCGTCGGCCACCAGTATCGTAAACATCCGTTTTAACCTTCGCCCATCGGGCTTATGATCGCATGGATCAGCGATTGTCTCAGGCCTGTATGAGCCTCTTCGGTATTTATCTTCCCACCGTTTTCCGTGGTCACATAAAAAACGTTTATGGCCGTGGGCCCTTCCGTGCTTATCTTGGCGGAGGTGATGTCCAGCTTAAGCCGCGCAAGCGTCCGCGTGATGTCGTACAAAAGCCCTATCCTGTCGGGAGCCCATATCTCCACGACGGAGTTTGTCTCCGAAAGATGGTCGAGTATTATAACCTGCGGATCCGGCATGGCTGTAGATGGGGCGCGCTCCTGTTTCAAATACCGCGTCCTGCGGGCGACCAACTCCTTTATATCCTTTTTTTCCTCAAGCAGGTCGGCAAGCTCCGACTCGAACCGCGACAAAGAGGCCGGATCGGAAAACAGGCTCAGGTTGCCGGATACGGTGAGAGTGTCCAGCGCAACATGCCCTTCCAGCGTGTGTATCTGAGCTTCCACGATGCTTATGTTTTTGACCGCGAACGCGCCGGACACTGTTGCGAAAAAGCCTATCCGCTCCGGCGCGGCGATGGTGATAGAGCCGGTCAGGTCGCCGGGGTTTATGGAAAACCGCAGGGCCACACGCGATTTCTCCAGCCGTTCCACAAGCGTTATGTCCAGGACGGCGGTTTCCGGTTCCGCGTTCCTTATATAGCGCTCCGGCGCGCGGGAAAGGAATGCCCGCGCCTGCGGCTCGTGGGATTGGCCCCCCATCGCCACGACCGTCTGCGCCACGAGGGCCTCTATCCGTTCTTCGTTGGTTCCGGCGCTTGGGCCGCCTTCCAGCAGGTATTCGTGCGCCCGCTCGTAAAGCTCCAGAAGAAGCCTGTCTTTCCAGTCGTTCCACACGTCCGGGCCTACCCCGGCGATATCGGCGTAGGTGAGAAGATAAAGCCTCCGCAGGCTCACCTTGTCGTTGACGATATCGCAGAAATGGCGGAGCGTCGCGGGAACGGAAAAGTCGCGCCGCTGGGCCGTCTGGCTCATCAGCAAATGGTTTTCCACGAGGAACGCCACCTGATCCCCTAGCTGAGCCAGGCCGAGCCGCTCCAGTATGACCCGTGTGCGGGTGTCTTTCTCGACGGCGTGGTGATCCTCCGCCCTTTTTCCCAGGTCGTGCAGGAGCAGGGCCAGCTTGATGACCTCCGGCGCGGTGCGGGTCCTGCAAATCTCCCTCAACTGCTGGCAAACCTGCGGCGCGTCCGGCAGGTTCTCCATTTTCCTTATCGCGTTAAGCGTGTGCTCGTCGGTGGAATAGCGGTGGAACATGTCGAACTGCGCCAGGTCTGTTATGTCGGTAAATTCCGGGATTATCCGTTGCAGTATCCCCGTCTCGTGAAGCGTGGACAGGGCGCGCGCAGAATGGCGGAGCTTCAGCGTTGACATCAGCAGTTGTCCGCCGCTCTCCCCCGTGAACCAGCCGTCCGGGGCGCTTTGAGCTGTCTTTGACAAACCGCGCAGAAGGTGTGGGGATGGAACCAGGTTTTCTTCGGCGATCCTTTTCATCATGCCAAGCAGTATGTCCGGTTCCTGGCCGTACGCCACGGGTGGGAACGAGTTGGCGTACAGCCGGCCGTCGCTTGCGTAGAGGCCGTCTTTGTCCATTTTCGGCGCGCCCCACCAGAGCCGTTTCTTTTTATAGTCCAGGGCCACCTGGATCATCTCGGAAGTGAACCGGTCTATGACCTTCCCGGCGGCGTAATACCTGCGCATCAACCCGGCGGCGGCGACGTTGTCGGACGGGTCCGCCAGGCCCTCTCCGCGCGCGATGTCCGGCTGGATGGACTGTATAAGCGTGTCGCTCTGTTTGCCCGCCCGCCAATGCATGGAGTTGCGGATGCGCAACAGCGTGGAGTGCGCCTGGTTCACCGGCTCCACATCCGCCGGGTCCATCAGTCCACGCGCCGCCATCTCCTCGATTGCAAGAGCCTCAAGTTTGGCCTGGATGACCCACATGGCCACATGAAAGTCGCGCAGGCCTCCAGGCGACTCCTTGACGTTGGGCTCCGTCAGCCGCACCACGCCGCCGTACATCTTGCGCCGTTTTTCCATTTCATCAATCTTTGCGCGTATGAAGTCGTTTGGCTTGAAGTGGATCACCTGCCGGGCGTATTTCTTGCGGAACTCTTCGTAAAGGCCCTGGTCTCCGGCAAGGAACCTGCCCTCTATCATGGACGTGCGGTTGGTTATGTCGGCAAGGCCCATCGTCACGGTGTCGGAGACCGTCCCGGCGCTATGCCCGATTTTAAGGCCCAGGTCCCACAGGTTCGCCAGTATGCCGTGCGAGCTGTCCTGTTTTTTGTGGTTGTCCTTTAGCAGGAAAAGAAGGTCAACGTCCGAGTAAGGGTTCATAAGCCCACGCCCGTAACCGCCCAGCGCAACCAACGCCCCGCCAAACCCGCCGCCAGCGGCGTTGAAAAGCCCCACGACAACGTCATCGGCTATGGAACATAACTGGCGGCAAGTCTCGATCCCGGAAAGCCCGGCCTCGTGCCGTTTGCGGGTATCGGCCCTGCGTGTGTCTATGAGTTTTTTCAAGGCGAGGGTGTCCGGCTGGGGCGCGTTTGTCATCGGTTTGTCTTTATTTCCGTCCATGCGATGGGATTGAATGCGTCAGGAGCCCTTCGTTGCGGAATGTATCCCGCAAATGCCGAAGGTCAGTGGTGTGAAAGTTACGCCGCAAAACCCGGCTGACAGGATTTTCTCCGAAAACCCATCCGGGCCGGGGAATTTGTAAACCGAATCCGGCAGGTAACGGTAAGCCCCGCCGTTGCCGGAGATAAGGCCGCCAGCAAACGGGAGTATCCGCGTGAAATAGAGCCTGTACAACGCCGCGAAAAAAGGATTCGAAGGCGTGGTGAATTCCAGTATCACAAGCCTGCCGCCGGGCTTGATGACACGCGCCATCTCCGAAAGGCCGCGGTCAAGGTCTGCGAAGTTGCGTGCGCCGAACGCGCAGGTGGCTCCATCAAACCGGTTGTCTGAATAATGTAGCGACAATGCGTCGGCCATCTCTATCGTCACGCGTCCGTCCAGTCCTCTTGTCGCTACCTTATCCCTACCGATCTCCACCATTTTCGCGGAGAAGTCGCCCCCTGTCACGCGGACAGAGCCGGACGCCGCCGCCACTGCGATAGACAGGTCGCCCGTACCGCACGCCAGGTCGAGAATATGTTTTCCGTCGAGCGCGCCAAGACAGGCCACAGCCCGTTTGCGCCATCGTATGTCCATGCCGAACGACAGCAGGTGGTTCAGCAAATCGTACCTGTGCGCGATGGAGGAGAACATGTCCCGCACCATCTCGGCCTTTGCTGTCTTAAGGTCGCTCATGCGGAATATTATCTCACAGGCGGGCGGAGTGTGGAAAACGGGGGAGATGAATCTGGTTTTTGCCACTTCCCCTCTGGGAGCGCGGGCGACCCGACCGCAGGCGTTTCATCGGGGCTAAACGCCACGGTTAAACGCTGAAAGAAGGACACCACCCACCCTGCGTTCTTAGGCCCCCTGACAAGGGGGCGGCGAGCGATAGAGAGCGGGGGTTTCTTGAACTAACCCCCCGGCCTTCGGCCACCCCCCTTATCAGGGGGGCAAGCTTTCGCTCAAAATCCCAAACCCTGTGCGTGTCGGTTTTCAACCTTCCTTCACCCCTCCCAACGACAACGCCTCTGTCTGCGTGGCCTTCATCCTCGTCAAGCTCAACGCGCGGGACCTGCTGGCGTAACAGTAGGCGCAACCGAGTGGGCATGTGTCATACGCCCCAATATCCCGCGACGCCTTGCATCCGCATCCTGCCCTTGTCGGAGCTGGGGGTAGCCGCTGTAAATCCTTCCCGGTAACTTGCGACAGCCGGACGGGATCCACGCACGCCGCCCGGCGGATATGGAGGCTTTCCACATCCGGCTCGCAACAGGCCAAAAGCTCCATCCCTCTTGACCGGACAGCTTCCGCCATCGCCACGGCCAGCGCCGCCATCTCCTGCGCGGATGGTGTCTGCGCTGTAAGCCCACGGCTTTCAAGGATGGGAATCAGGTTGCGGTCAACCTTCCTGTACCAGTCCACGAACGATATTACGCACGCGTCCGTGGCGCCTTTCAGCCCATCGGCGATCATTGCGATGTTCCGCAAGCTCCACTGCGGGTCCGTGGCCGATGTCAGGATAATCGGGTCATACCGCCACACCACAGTCTTCGGCCCAAAAAGGGCGCAAAGTTCATGCGCTGTTTTCACCGCTAGGCTTACAGACGGGGACGACCTTTCGAGGAACCTCGGATACCCGTTGATAGTGAAATGGCAGTAGAACCGGTAGCCCATACCGTGAAGGCGTTTGAGGTTAGCGATCATCGGGCGGTAGTTGCGCGACCAGAAGACGATCCCGTCAACGTCGGCGAGTTTCAGCGAAACCGTGTCAACCTTGCCGCTGAACGGGTTTGTTACGCGACACTCCCCCTTTTCGATCTTGTCCATGAACCACTCGCCGTAGATGGCGGGGATGTCGGTCCTGCGGGAGGCGGAGATTACGGGCATGGGGCATATCATCAAATTAGTCTATACAGCGCGTTCTTAGGCCCCCTGACAAGGGGACGGCTACCCATGCTACTTCCTGAAACAACTTGAACCCGCCTGACCATCTTGATAGTTATAACATCCTGTAATTTCAATCATATACTTGTTTCAACTTGTTTCTTGACGTAGTAGCAAGTTCCAGTTAAAATGCTACCCAGATGCTACCCAGATGCTACCCAAAGCAATATTTACGGATATGTGAGCCAATATGAAATTTACCGACAAGACCATCCAAGGCCTAAAGTATACCAGTGATCGGTTTGAAGTTTGGGAAGATAATCACAAGGGATTTGGATTAAGGGTATCCAAGACGAAGAAGGTCTGGATATTCCTGTATCGCTACTATAGGAAACCCCGGCGTATGACTCTTGGCGAATATCCGAAAATGTCCCTTGCTGATGCTCACGCCGCCCATGCCACAGCGCTACAAGAACTCGAAAAAGGGTTTGATCCCGGACGTGAGAAAGTAACCGCCAACATCATCGAACGTGACGCTGAAACGATTTCGGACTTGGTGGAGCTTTACCTTGAGATGTGGGCCAGGCCCAGAAAGCGGAGCGCTGGCGAGGATGAGCGTATTCTACGGAAGGATGTCATCCCTGTTTTTGGCTACAGGAAAGCCGGGAGCATCACCAGAAAAGAAATCATCGGCCTCATGGACTCCATCGTGAAAAGGGGCGCACCCATAGCGGCCAACCGGACACTGGCCGTTATTAGAAAAATGTGCAATTTCGCTGTTGACCGTGGCATTTTGGAATTTTCACCATGCGCCAGAATGGGAGCTCCTTCCAAAGAAGACCAGCGGGACAGGTCTTTATCCGAAGCTGAAATTCGAACCGTGTGGACTGGGCTGGACAAGTCCAGCATGAGCGCGGGGTCTAGGTTGTCGTTAAAACTTATTCTGGTGACTGCCCAGCGAAAAGGAGAAGTGTTAAACTCCGAATGGAAGGAGTTCGATCTTGAGAGCCGGACATGGAATATCCCGGCTGAGAAGGCAAAGAACGGGTTAGCGCATCGAGTCCCATTATCGGCCTTGGCCTTACGCCTGCTGGCGGAAACAAAATCAAGCTCCGGTGGATCAGCTTTTCTGTTTCCATCGGTAAAAGACAAAAACAAGCCAGTGGTAGGCAGTACACCAGGCAAGGCTCTACGCAAATGCTTTCCGACATTTGGAGATATGCCAGCCTTTACCCCCCATGATCTGCGTCGGACAGCGGCCAGCTTAATGACAAGCATCGGCATATCCCGGCTCGTGGTGGGCAAGATTTTAAATCATGCTGAAAGCGGAGTGACGGCGGTGTACGATAGGCACGGCTACGATGAGGAAAAGCGGCAAGCTTTGGAGACATGGGGTACGGCACTGCGATCGTTTCTTTCAAAGAAGGAATAAAACATGGGCGATGAAATATCTAATCCGCTAATTTATCTTATCTATCAAAAACTAAATCTGACAATCACCCAGGCGGCTTATCCGTTTTGCGAAAGAAAGATTCCAATACCCCATCAGACTGATTCGCATCCTGAAGACGTATCTTTGTGGCTGGAGGATTTCAGAGAATTAGTCGAAATAGCAATTTCCAAAATTGGTGATACCAAACACAAGTTGCAATCGAAAGCGGGTCGAGACAGATTGACAAGCCTATACGAGAGGAAGAAAAATAGATATTTCTACCGCTCCTTAAACGAGCAGGTTTATTACTATTTGGACGGACTATTTGCCATACATGAATCAGATGATAATGCCTATACAGCCAAGCATGAGGCACGCCACAATGGGGCTATCATCGATGCTTTCCTTAACAAAGAGACATTCAGTTGGAATGCGCTAAGGAGAATGGCGCAGAGTGGAGGGCTTTATTGTGGCTCCCTATACTCAAACTGGAATCTCGATAAGGCGTTATTGGGAGAAAGGGAACACGGGGATTTCAACCTCGATTCTATAAATGAAACGACTACGCTCATTGAGTCGCTATATGTTTTATGCGATATCCCATTCAACGCCGATAATTCTAATGAACATCCAAAATGTGTTATGGAAAAGGTGGATGTTTTGAAGGAGGCAATTAAAGCTACTTTATTTTTTAATTGGGACGGTTATTTATCTTGGAAAAAAGGAATACATATCTTATTTGTAAAAGATATAGTTAAGGGTTATGTTGTAAATAATGCTGGCCCCAATCAGCTTATATCCATGATGGGGAATGAATATATATGCAATTTTGCGGTAAGCACCAAAAATGATATTTTAGATCAATTAATAAAATTAGACCAAGAGCTTTTAAAATCAACTCCTCCTTACGAAGAATTACTTACCATCGTTAAGATGATTATATATGCTCAAATATGCATATTAAAAACCAGGAGAAACCATAACTTTAAGATACCGCCTTTGCCGTTCAAGTATAACCCTGATTTTTCTAAAATAATTAAAGATGGAAAACAATATTTCTTGACTACTATGCAAGCCGCTGTAATGAAGTATATGGCTGAACAGCATTATGACGGGTTATATGATGTCCCAAAAATAGAAATGATGAATTCCATCAAGAATGCAAACGTAACAACTGATCCGATGAAAGATGTATTCAAGTTTGCCCCAAAGACAAGGGATGCTCTGCTCAAGGTAGGAAATGTGGATGGAACCATTCGCTTGAAATTCTAAACCCTCTCTCTTTGCTTCCTCTTTTTAAATTCCGGTTCCTTCTACCCCCCCCCCGACCATTACTCCATTTGGCGCTTTTGTACTCATAGCGTCTCCCATGTATTTGCATTAGATTTTAGGCATGACGATGGAGTTAACGTTATGCGAATTCTTCGGGAAGCAGAAGTAAAAGAGCGAACAAAACTTTCAAGAACGACCCGATGGCGCATGGAGAAGAAAGGCCAATTTCCCAAAAAATTTCCGCTATCGGATCGCGCGAAGGGACACCTCGAATCGGACATCGATGAATGGATATTAAGCCGCGCATCAGCGTAGGACAAAAGGAGGAAGCATAGCAAAGGTCCCGACATTGCACGGCAGGGCCAGAAACAAGTAAGGCAAAGATAGGTTAACAGACATGACGAGGGGCTTCAAGCCCTGATTGCGCGTCGCGCAAAATAATTTGTGCGGCATTGATTAAAAACTAGCGACAAACAGCACGGGAGAGGTGCGTCTGGTGGCATACAGAAAGGACTTTTATGAGTAACTTTGAACCGAAAATCGTTTATGGAAATGAACACTGCATTTCCAAAATAGTTAACTCGAACGACCTGCCATCCGGGCAGTACATGGCGATGCTTAAGGCGGTTGAATATGCTGTCAACGCGAAAGGCCAAGCCTACATCCTGTTTGCATATCGTGTGATGGAAGGCGAAGGGATTGGAAAAATTATCCACCACTATTCCTTCCTGTCATACGCGGCCCTACGTTCCACCACGGCCACGCTGGACAAGCTCGCTCCGGGCGTGAGGCATCCTTTGGAGTTGCAGAATATCACCACAAGCCTTATAGGCCTCACGGCGACCCTGGCAGTCAGGTCTGGCGGCAAATATCTTGATGTTGAGTTACTCCAAGTCACACACCCGCCACAGAGCTTCTGCCCAGCTTGCAAAGCATCCCTTAAAACGACCCTATCGGCACAGGGGGTGACAAATGCGGATTAACGGCGCTATGGCCCTCACGCTTGGGTCTACTTCGACGACGACTACCCCGGCAAAGGGACAGGGAAAGGCTGGCTTTCTAATTAGCACGTCCCACAACCGTCCTAACACTCCCCCATCCATACAGTCATCCAACTGTACCCCCTCTATTCCTGTCATACAATCCCACAGTCATCTCAACAACACCATCCCCCTCGTCCCCGTCATTCCACCAATCGTACAGCCCTCCGACCATCTCAACACCACCCAACTCTTCCCGGTCACCCCGATCACCCCTGTCAACCCGATCAACAACCTCTTAAAGGATAATTCCACTATGCCAGTCTCAAGTAACTCGACCCTATCATCAACCAGGATTCCACCCATCACCCCTCTCGCCCTCCACAACTTCACCCTCCATGCCGATAGGCTATCAGTCGTATACACCCCCACCCCACAACAGCTTTCCTCTCTCATAGTCAACATCAAGACCATCCCCGGCTATATCAACAACACCAACACTGGTCACGGTTCCTATAACCACTTCGCCTCTATCAGCGTAAAGCCTGATGGATTATCCAGGTCATCCACCCTCGTCATTCAATTCGACCCTAAGAACAAGATCAAGGGTTCCTCTCCTCTCCGTATCGAATACAACCCGTCCAGCGCCGACATGGCTCTGGTTGTGTCCATCCTCGATAGCCTCTTCTTCAACGCTTTCAACCTCACCCACGTCAACGGATTCATAACCAGAACAGACCTTGCCTGTGATATCCAAAACTTCAACATCAACGACTATCTCTTCTACCGTCCTCGCGTAAAGACGACCTTCTCCTTTCATGGGGATTCTCTGGAAACGCTCTATATCGGTAACATGCGAAGCTCTGTCAGTTTCTGCATATACGATAAAAACAAAGAACAGCTCGTCAACTTCAAGATCGAGCCTCTTCACCCTCATCTCACGAGGATAGAGGCTAGGCTTCGTGGTCGCTTCCCCATAGACCAACTTCACACCCGGCTGGTCAAGGCGCTCGACTCTCTGTTCATCACTCCATACACAACGCACAGCGATGACTATTACTGGCAAAAGTTTCTCGATCACTGTCAACGCCGTGGTGTCAACAAAGCTCTCAGTGGATACACCACCAATCATCAGCGGAAGCTGAAAAAGTGGCTAAACCTCTTCCCGCTATCGGAGCTACTTGGAGATCGTCTCGAAATCGGTGTTGGCGAGGTCGTCAGCTCAGTTCTGTTCCCATCTATCACAGCTTTATAAGGAGGATTTTTATCATGGAAAAGTTGCGCAAACTAGCCGCTCAAGGAGATGCAGAGGCCCTGCATAGGCTTGGCGACATTTACCTGGAAGGTGTCCCCCAGGATTATGAGGAGGCCTTTAAAAACCTTCTCCAGGCGGCGGAGCTGGGCCTCGCAGAGGCTCAAGCCGCTATTGGGGAAATGTACAAAAACGGGCATGGCGTCCCAAAAGATGAAGAAGAGGCTGTCGAGTGGTATCAGAAGGCGGCTGACCAGGGCGACCCTGATGGACAGTATTTACTCGGCATGGCTTATTGGCTCGGTAATGGCGTTCCGAAGAATTCAAAAAGGGCCACCACGTTGCTCAAAAAAGCGGCGCTAAAAGGCCATAGCGAGGCTCAGTCACACATCGCCTGTTTGTACCAAAGCGGCAACGGCGTACCTCAAGATTGTATCGAAGCTTATAAGTGGTTCACCCTCTGCGGTGACGCTCCTTTTGGCCCGAATCTGCATGACTATTCCCTTTATATACTGGAGGAATTGGTCACCGCGATGACCCCTGTCCAAATCAAAGTGGCTGAGAAGCTCGCCAAAGCCATGAAACGAAAGATAGACGCGATGAAGTCGTCGTCAAAGGCGTGATGGGGTAGAAGGGCTGGCTCACTCCCGGCCCTCCCCCTTAAACATAAACAGGAAGGCTCTCGATGGAGCCTTCACCGTAAACAATTATTGGGAGAACTAGAAATGCAAAAGTTACGCGAACTAGCCGCTCAAGGCAATGCAGACGCCCTGCACAGGCTCGCCAAAATCTACTTGGAAGGCGTCCACAAGGATCGCGAGGAGGCCTTTAAGAACCTCCTCCAGGCGGCGGAGTTGGGTCTCGCGGAAGCACAAGACGCCATCGGGATCATGTACTACATCGGCGATGGCGTGCCAGAGGATTATGACAAATCCTTCGCCTGGCACAACAAGGCGGCGGAGCAAGGAAACGTCCAAGCACTAGTTCACGTTGGCGATATGCACTTATGCGGCGATGGAACGCCAGAGGATGTGTCCCAGGCCATTATTTGCTACAGAAAAGCGGCTGAAAGGGGCAACCCTGAGGCCCAGTGGCACCTTGGTTGCCTATACGCCGATGGCGATAACGTTCCGCAGGATGTTGTCGAGGCGTGGAAATGGTTCTCCCTTGCCGTGGAAGCTTCATCGGGCACGGATGGCCAGGATTACTACAGGCGTAGCCGGGACGAATTGGGTGCCTTAATGTCCCCTGTGCAAATCAAAGTGGCGCAGAAGCTCGCCGATGCTATGCAACAAAAGATAGACACGATGAAGCCCGCTTCGTCAAAGGCGTGATGGTAGGCGGGCGGGCTAACACCCAGCCCGCCACCTCAAACATAAACAGGAAAGCTCAGGCAGGGCTTCCTGTTAACAACCAAGTATAAGGAGTATTGCCATGCAGAATGATTTCAAATACCTGTTAACAATCCACACGGAGCTATTGGTTTCATGTAACCGGCTGATCGTGTCATTGAAACCTTCAAAGGCGGAGATAGCGGCTATAACCGACTTGCTGAAGAATGAGCGGCGTATGCATTCCAACGACGAGATCGCCTATGAGCGTCACGCTGTTCGCAATGTTGGCGAAGGTTCTCTGCATATCTGGGGAGATCCCCGTTACAGGAGAATACCAGCCCTCAGGTACGAGTTCGACCCGTCCGTTGTCAGAGTCGCATCGGTTAAACAGTTTTTCGACGAGGTTCATCCTCACCTGTTTCGAGCCACTTTTTCCAGAGGGGAGGTGGCGCAATTCAACTTGGCGATGGATATTTTCGGCCATCGGTTCGATGACCTCCTTTTCTACCGCAAGGGCATTAGAATGTGGAATAAATTCCCCACTTTTCCAGCCATAGACCTTGGTGACGCGGTAAACGCCATGCAGATTACGGCGCTGGACATGCAATATGCGCTCAGAAGGGGGCCGGGAAATGTCCTATTTGATGGAAATTCTGTCCGTGTCGAGTTCCGCCTTGGCAAAAAGACCCACATAAAAAAGTTGGCGCAAGAGATCAGCGACTACGCCGACACCTTCTTTGTTGGGCGGATTGGAAGCAATGCGGATGCGACAGTCAGGCGGTGTCAGGATATTGGGGTCAACGAGGTGCTGAAGGGTATGACACCGAAAGATAGAGCCGCTCTCATGAAAAAGCTTCAGTTGATCCCTTTCAAGGAATTCATCGGGTCAAAGAATTTCCATGATGGGGTCGAGCGAGTCATCAACCAAATCCAGGGGAAATAAATATCCCGAACTTTCATGACCCGACGGAGTGGCCGAAGGGCGATGGTTTTGCATTGGCATTATAGATGTGAGGGAAAAATGGGGCCGTGAGATTGATCGTCAGGGCGTTGGTTTATGTT
>Ga0315281_10002252_pt1 | contig 28648 bp, 21 predicted proteins | sample YL17G07_0_MG_FD_204540 | JGI IMG/M metagenome (GOLD analysis project Ga0315281, IMG submission 204540) | Sediment microbial communities from Yellowstone Lake, YNP, Wyoming, USA - YL17G07_0 | ecosystem: Environmental > Aquatic > Freshwater > Lake > Sediment | place: USA: Wyoming | collected...
TCTGGGGCGTGTTGCGCCCACGCATCAACCGCTCCAGTTCTGCCCGCTCGCTATCGGATACACTGACCGGCACTCTCTCCATGGAGAGAGTCTACACATAACGACACTTACGAGACACTACACTAGCTCCGCGGCAGCCCCAGACCCCGCGTTGCGATGATCGTGCGGTTGATCTCGCTCGAACCGCCAGCGATGGTGATCGGGATGTCCGAAAAGTAGCGTGTCGCGGCATCGACGAGCTGGTACTTCGAGCCGTTCCGCAGTTGCCCGAGCATTCCGAGCAACCGGATCCCCGTCACGCCCAGGCGCTGCTGCAGTTCGCAGCCGAAGTTCTTGCTGACGCTCGCTTCCTTGTTCGGCACCTCACCGCGCGCCTGCATCGCCGCGATCTGGTAGGCGAGGAGCGTCGCCACTGACAGTTCGATGCTGCGATCGGCGATCTCAGCCCGGATCGCCGGCTTCGACTGCAGCAAGACCGGGTGGTCCTTCACCAGCCGGAGCATCCTCTCGATTGTGCGCCGGCCCGAGCCCGACAATTGGATAGAGCTCCGCTCGAAATCAAGCGACACCGCCAGGTGATACCAGCCGCGGTTTTCTTCGCCAACAAGGAAGGATGCCGGGATGCGCACATCTTCGAAGAACACCTCGTTGACGATGTGCCGGTCCGCGCCATCGTAAAGCGGCCGGACCGAGACGCCGGGCGACGTCATGTCGATCAGGAACATGGTGATGCCCTTGTGCTTGGGCGCATTCGGGTCCGTGCGAGCGGCAAGCCAGCCCCAGTTGGACTGGTGCGCGTTGGACGTCCAGATCTTCTGGCCGTTGATCACGTATTCGTCGCCGTCGCGGACCGCCTGCGCCTGCAACGAGGCCAGGTCCGAACCCGCGCCCGGCTCGCTGTAGAGCGTGCACCACCAGTCGTCGACGTTCGTGATCCGCGGGATGAACGTCTTCTTCTGCTCCTCGGTGCCGTAGAGCATCAGCGAGGGGCCGACCCAGGCGATGCCCATGTTGCCCACGGGCGCAGCCGCGTAGGACATCTCCTCGTTGTAGACCAGCTGGTGCATGTGGCTGGCGCCGCCTCCGCCGTACTCGACCGGCCACGCCATCGCCAGCCAACCGCGGTCCGCGAGCTTGCGCTGGAATGCCTGGGTGTAGGCCTTCTCCTCAGCCTCTCGTCCGATGACGCCGTGCTCTGGCCGCTGGTCCTCCCGGAGGAGTTCCTCCGCGAGAAACGTACGTAGCTGTGCGCGGAACTCTTCGACATCAGGGTCAAGGGCAAACCGCATGGCCTGTCACCTCTGGACTGGATCTGCGGCGCGAAGCATAGCACTCCGCCGGAGACAGACCCGCGCACGGCCCACCCGGGCGCACTGGCTGGCTACTGCCCTCTGAAGTCCGGCTGGCGGCCCTCGACGAAGGCCCTGTGCCCCTCTTCCCGGTCGCCCGTATGGTAGAGCGAGAAGTTGCGGTACTGGTCGGCCTCGAGCACGGGCGCCAGCGGCTGCTCGAAGACGCCGTGCACGCATTCCTTGGCATAGCGCACAACGACCGGGGACCAGCCGGCGATGGTGCGAGCGCACTCCTCGGCGGCAGGCAGCAATCCGGAATGCGGGACAACTTTCGAGAGGACACCCAGTTCGAAGGCGGTCCGAGCGTCGAAGCGCTCCCCGGTCATGATGTAATACATGGCCCGGTACTTGCCGACAGCCTGGGTGAAGCGCGCGGCTCCACCCCCGGCCGGATAGAGGCCGTAGCGTATGTGCTGGATGCCGAAGGTCGCCTGTTCAGACGCGATGAGGATGTCACAGGCGAGGGCAAGCTCGAAGCCGGCACCGAAACAGTGACCGTTGACCGCGCCGATGATCGGCTGGTGCAGGCGCGTCATGTCGAAATGACCGATGTGGCCTTTCGAAAGGTAGTCCGCGATGTTCGCGTCGGCGTGCGTCCCCGGGTCCTTGATGTCGGCGCCCGCACAGAAGGAAGGGTCGGTGCCCGTGAGGACGACAGCGCGGACCTCGTCCTCGGCGGCGACCCGCGCGAACGCGTCATGGAGACCCTTGCCCACGGCGCTGCTGAGCACGTTCCGCCGTTCCGGGGCGTTGAGCGTGATCCATGCCACGCTGTCGCGCACTTCGTAGAGGACGGCTTGCTGGTCTCCCATATCGACCTCCCAGGTTCGGGAGGATGCTAGTCCATCGGGAACGCCGACTCAACGCCTTCGCTTCCCAGGCAAGATTGCTGCCGATGAGCGGCGCGCAGCATGCGGGCAGCCGGCGGACAGATGCGCCTCCCCCGGTTCAAGGAGGGCGTCAACTTCCGAGCCGGTCGCAATCGAGCCCGCCGCATCCGATCGCCCAACTCACGACGACATCGCCGAGCTGGTGAACCTCAGCGAACACGCACAACACTTGCGGCGCCCGATATGACGCAGATCATAAACCGCCAAGACCAACTGCCGTAAACGTGTGGCGTCAACCGCTGGCCAACGGAGTATTGCCATGTGCAGGATGTGCGACAGCCTGGGCGGGGGTGGTACGTGGTACCTGAATCCGACGAACTACAGCAACCGGATGTACAAGCTGCGAGAGCCTGGCAAGCGCCCGACCGAGCAGCTCGGCAATAGCCCGAACGTCGGGGTCAGCGAAACTTCCGGCGGGGGCATTGCCCAGGCCATCGAAGCCAAGGCCAACGGCGACCCCGACACGTTCAAGAAGATCATTGACGAGATCAACCGCAAGGGCCTCATGCGTCCTGGCGGCCAGGTCGTCCCGATGCATGAACTGTTCGAGGTGCTCGACATGGGCATGCCGGCCGCCGCCATGATGTGCATCTGCCGGAAGAACAGCCGCGGTTGCGAGGAGTGCAGCCTTAGCGAATACACGTGCATGGGCCTCGGCACGGGCATGCTGAAGTGGGAACGCTGGCCCGAGCGTTACCGGGGCGGGGTCGAGTTCCTCTCGACCAAGCAGGCCAAGGAGTGGGTCGAGTACTGGGACAAGAAGGGCATGATGCACCTCCTCATGCAGGAGGGCGGCGACTTCATCGGCGGGCTCTGCAACTGCGACTACCCGGACTGCGGCGCGATCAGGATGCGCGTCGACTACGGGTTGTACGCCCAACTGGTCAAAGGCGAGTACGTCTGCTTCGTTGCCTGGGACAAGTGCAACGGCTGCGGCGACTGCCTCGGCCGTTGCCACTTCAACGCGCTAAAGTTCGAAGCGACGATGGACAAGGCCCACATCGACCAGTTCAACTGCTTCGGTTGCGGCCTCTGCGAGACGGCCTGCACCCGCGACGCGATCTCCTACTACGATCGCAAGCGGATCCCGGGGCTTGCCAACGTCTGGTAGCTGGGCTCCCGCATTCTGGCATCTGCCGCTGCTTTTCTGCCACCACTGGTGGACCGTGCACTCCTGAATTGCGACTGACCTCGTAGAGAGAGGCGGCGGGGCGGACCTGATCCCGCTACCAGCCGCCGTTCCCACCGGTTCTCGCGCTACTTGTAGCCCAAGAACGTTCCAGGAAGCACGGCTGCTCGCCCCAGGGCGTCGCCTGAATCAGGTGGCACCATATCCATTCGGCAGCTGGATGAGCGGTGACGTTCACGTGCACGAGCTTGCGCCGACCGTCGCTCTTGTCAGGGCCGGGTCCGGCAGTTGCCGGGTCGGCACACAACCCGGCGTGCCGCGCGCGACCTGGCAGAATCCCAAACCTGTCACTCGCGCGTGTTGTGCTGGCCGTGGCGTCAAGAGAGGCGGTTCGACCGCCCGGCACCCTGGTTGTGCCACCAGGGTGCCAAGACGACACAGCCGGGAGACCGGCAACAACAGGCGGGCGATCCCGTTGCCCGCCTGTGTATTGGGAGCAACGGCCGGACACGAGGCGAGGGCGCCCAGGTGGGCACAGCAACGTCCTGCTGGAGCGCCCGGCGTGGCTCGAAGCCTTCCAGCACATCGCCCGTGAACTGCCCCCACAGTCTTGTAGGGCCTCATGTTGAGCAGTGGGCTCCCGGCTGTATGGCAGACACGGAGCGCGGCCGCATCCTCACGCAGATCAAGCAATACCAACTCATTCGCGAGCTGGGCCGCGGGGGCATGGGCGTCGTCTATGAAGCGGTCGACACCCACGATGGCGGGCGTGTGGCCATCAAGCTGCTGCACCCCTGGCTAATTGCCGAGGACATCTCCTTCCGCGACCGGTTCGAACGGGAGGCGCACATCGCCGCCCTGTTGCGCTCACCCTACTCCGTGAGACTTCAGGACTTCGGCGTCACGGAAGACACCTATTTCCTCGTCATGGAGTTCGTCGACGGCACCAGCGTCGCCAAGGAACTCGAACGGGGACGGCTCGAGCCCGTCCGTGCTCTGCGTATCGCCATCGACGTCGCCCGGGCCCTCGAAGAGGCCTCTACGCACGGCGTCGTTCACCGCGACATCAAGCCCGACAACATCCTCCTGACCGCGGACGGGCGGGTGAAGCTCGCAGACTTCGGCATTGCCCGCCGGCAGGGAGGAGCGGCCCTTACCTCTGCCGGCGGCTTCGTTGGGACACCCGACTTCGCCGCGCCCGAACAGGCACTCGGGGAGGCCGACCAGCGCTCCGACATCTACGCTCTGGGCGCCACCTTCTACTGCATGTTGGCCGGCCACCCGCCATTTCACGGCAACACGGTCTTCGAGTTGCTGCGTGAGCATCAGACCGTCGACGTACCATTGGCGCCTCTCTCGCACCTGCCCACCACCATCACGTCCCCGCTTCGCCGGTGCATGGAGAAGGATCCGCGAGACCGTTACCAGTCGGCTGACGAGATGGCGGGAGCGTTCGAGCGAGCGCTGGCTGCGTATTTGAAGTCCAACAACCCTGCTGTCCCACCGGCCATTCATCCGGTTGGCACGCAGGCGTCCACCCCCGGGCAGCTCTCGCCACCGGGGATTCCCCTTCCTCCCACACGCGTCCCTGAGCCCACGCCAAAGGCCCCGGGGGACAGCACACCAATCGCGGCCACCCGAGTGCCGCGGGACGTTCAGTCATCAGGACCGGCGCCAGCGGATTCCGGCGCCCCGACATCCATTCCGCCGGCATCAGGCCCCGCGCTAGCCTCTGCTGCTGTTGCGCCGCCACCTGCCCCGTCCCGGCCGCGGCGGAAGCCCCGCGGCCTGGCACTGGTCCTGATTGGGGCGCTGACGGCCGCGATTATGGTCGGTATCGCCGTCGGCGCCGTCGTGATGTTCGGCGGCGACGACCAGGCGGTCGTCGCGCCAGCGGAGACCCCTCGCCCCGGCGGAACACAGCCGCCGGGTGTGACTCCTGCTGCCACCGGGACACCGACTCAGGAAGATCGCGCGGCAGCCGCATTGGTACCCACGGAACAATCAGCTGAGCCGGCGACACCGGCACCGACATCCGTGCCCACGGCAACTTCGATCCCACCCACGGACACTCCGCCACTCCGCCCGGCGGTCGGGCCTAACCTCGCTCAGAATGGCGGATTTGAGAGCGGCTCACTCAGCGGGTGGGGCACCGGCATCTATGAGCCGCGGGCGCAGGGTGTTTTTTTGGGGGGCGGCGGACGCCACGGCGACCGTCGTGTCGGATGTCGTCCACAGCGGCGGTTTCGCCCTGCTCATCGTGAATCGAAGCCCAAGCAAAGCCCAGGTGTATCGCACGATGTCGCAGAAGGTGTCAGTCCGGGGGGGCGTTGCCCACTGCCTCACATTCTGGGCGAAGACCGAGAACGCAACCGCCGGCATTCTGAACTTCCGGCTCAACGACGCATGGACCCAGAGCGTCGTGATAGGAGCCGGCTTGCCAAACTGGACCTTCTACCAGGGCCAGTTTGTGACGGAGGACGGGAATATCGACCTCCGCATCGTCAGTGAAAACGTGGGCACCGTTTGGGTCGACGACATCGAGTTACGCGAGGGAACGTGCCCCTGAACACGCCAGGCGCTATTGCGGAACGAGGAGCCGCTCGCCGGTGCCATCCGAACGCACTTCCTTCATCCAGCCGACATCGGTCGTCCCCACGATGACGACCCGCCACCAGACGAACCCCTCGGTGGTGGTCAGTGTCGAGCCCGGAGGTGAGTCGGTCGCGACCTGGACGCGATCACCTGAGCAGATCTTCCGGATGACGCGGTTGGCGGCATATGCGCCGGCCGTCGACTCGGTCGGATTCGACCAGAGCGCGAGTGTGCAGTTCGGGCTCGTGCCTGCTGCGGCGGCGGCGATTGCGATCGTTCCCGACTGCAACCGCGACGGGCTGCCCGGCGGGGGCGTCACGCTGGGCAGCGGCGTTGCCGTCGGGGAGAGCGTTGGCGTGGGGGAGAGCGTCGACGTTGGCGAAAGCGTGGGGGTCGGCGTGCCGGGCGTGGGGGTCGCGGTCCCGGTAGCCGTCGCCGTGGCAGAGGGCGGCGCTGCGGAGGCTGTGCTGTCATCGGAGCCACCAGCCACGAGCACCACAGCGACGATCGCGATGATGACGGCTGCGCCCGCACCGGCGGCGACCGCGAGGTAGCGTCGCGGAAACCTGGGCCCGGAGGCGACGGTGGCCGGCGGGGGGCCATCCCCGAGAGGCGAGGCGCCGATGTCAGAAGGCACGGCCGCGGGGGAGGGAGGGGTCGTCCCGGACGCCGGCACGATCGTGCGGGCCTCCGCGGGCCCCGCGACGGGCGGGAAGAGAGTCTCTGGCGCGGCCGGGGCGGCCGCGGACGCAGCAACCGTGCCGGCAGCCGCAGACGGCCGTGAGCCAGGAACAGGTGGCGCGGCCGATGGGAACCGCTCGGGCGGCGCCCCCGGGACAACAGTGGGTGCGACATCGGCCGCACTAAGGGGACGGTAGGGGGGTGTCAGCGTGGGGGCGGTGCTCTCCGGGCCCCCGAGCCGCGCGGGGGATGAGCCGTCGGCGACGGCGCGCGCGAGCACCTGGCGGGCGCGCTCGAGCGCGCCCGCCAACTCCGTGGCCGTGGGGTAGCGGTCGCGCGGGTCCTTCTCGAGGCAGCGCCGAACGATGTTCCCGACGGTGTCGGGCAGGGGCGCGAGCGGCGCCATGGGCAGAGAAGCACTGCGGTGCTTGCGGAGCACCTCACCGACGGTCGCGCCACGGTACGGCGGTGCGCCGGTGAGCATGCAGTAGAGCGTGGCGCCGAGCGCGTAGATATCCGTGCGGTGGTCGGCGTCGCCGTCGACTTGCTCCGGTGCGGCGTACTCTGCGGTACCCACGAACCCGCCGGCCAGCGTCATGCCGGGCGTGGCTTCCTGCCGCGCGATGCCGAAGTCCGCCAGCTTCACGCGCCCTTCGCTCGTGATCAGGATGTTGTCCGGCTTTATGTCGCGGTGCACGACGCCGCGCGCGCCGGCCTCTTCGAGCGCGTGCGCTACGTCCGCGGCAATGTGCAGTGCGCGTTCAGCCTCGAGCGGGCCATCCTCGAGGAGGCCCGCCAGCGACTGCCCTTCGACGAGCTCCATGACGAGGTAGCAGGCAGTACCGTCGACGCCGAAATCCAGGAGGTGCACGGTGTACGGCGACCGCAGCAGCGCGGCGACGTGCGCTTCTCGTTCGAAGCGCTCGCGGAAGGTGGGATCGGCGAGCGCGAGGTGGGGGTGCAGGAGCTTGACCGCGACGCGGCCCTCATCGCGGCGGTCGACGCCTTCGTAGACGCTGCCCATGCCGCCGCTGCCAATGAGGCGTTCGAGGCGGTAGTGCTTCACGGTAACGGGCTGACCCGGCGTCTCTGGCACCATCCCTCCGTCCCCCCGCGCGGAGCAACGAGTATATCGCCTCGCCAGCCGGAATCAGCGGCGGTCGAAGCTACAGAGTGTCCTTCCGCTTCTGGAGGTAGATGAGGACGCAGGTGAGGACCACCAGGATGGCGATCATGGCGAGCCAGCAAATATAGACGTCGGCGTTGAAGATGTCCCCATAGGCCGTGTCGGTCGACTTGAATGAGATCTGCCGTTCGGTCTCGGACTGGAGACCGCCGAAGCCAGGCAGATGGCACCCGGCGAAATCGCCCGAGCAGTTGGCCGTCCCGAGGCCGGCCGCGGCCGTGACAGCCTTGAACGTCCAGTTGGTGCTGGTGAGCGCGCCGAGCACCGGCCCGGCTGGGCCAAGCGTGCTGAGTGCGACGACGCCCCCGGAGAAGACGACCTGGACGACGATGACCGCGATTACCAGGAGCATGGCCTGCTCCTCCTTGGTGGTGAGCGCCGAGATCAGGAGCGCCCAGACGACGCCGGACATGACCGCAAGGAGGATGGTGACGTAGAGCTGAGCGATGCCCACCGTCCCGGCATCGCCGAAGTCGACGGCCAGGACCTTGAGGCCCAGGATGGCGGCCGCGTGGTAGAGGGCGAAGAGGAATGAGACCGAAAGCTTCGACGCGACGTAGGGCCATACCTGGAGCGAGACCGCGCGTTCGCGCAGATAGATGGCTGACTCCTTGACGATCTCACGCACGTTGCTCAACGCGCCGACGAGGAACGGGAAGAGCGCTGAGAGGAAGAGCATCGAGAGCGACTGGCCCGCCTCCCCGCCCTTGTAGGAAAGGATGTTGCGGTCCCAGGCGATCAGGTCGATCGCGCCGACGAGAGGCGCGAGGAGGAACATGAGGGCGAAGTTGACGCGGTCGCGGCGGATGATGTCGAAGTAACGCCGGGCGAGGATCCCGAGTTGCCGGAAGGCAGATGAGCGACGGACCCGAGGCACGGGGCCGGCGGACCCGGCGGCGGCTGGCCGGGCCGCCCCAGCGCGGCCGCGCCGTGCGCGGCGGAGCAGCCCGGTGATTCCGCCGCCGCCGGTTGCTGCGACTGGATTGCCGGTGGCGCCGGGACCATGGGTCCCCTCAATCTGAATGCCGCGGGCCTGCAAGCGACCGGCAACATTCTCCGCGTACTGTGCCGACTGGCGGTACTGCGCCGCCCAGGCCTCGGGGGTCGACTCTTCTTCGAGCTTCTCGTAGATACCGTCGAAATCGGTCACACCGAAGTAGGTGAGCGCCTCATCAGGCGGCCCGTAGTAGGCGAGGTAGCCGCCCCGCGCGAGAAACGCGACCTGGTCGCAGAGCATCACGTTCTTGGTGGCGTGGGTGATGAGGACGATGGTGTGGCCTTCATCCGCGAGCCGGCGCAGCAGCCGCATGAGCTGGCTCTCCGTGCCCGGGTCGAGCCCGGAGGTGGCCTCGTCGAGGAAGAACAGGCCCGGCCGCGTGAGCAGCTCCGCGCCGATGGAGACCCGCTTGCGCTGTCCACCGCTGAGGCGCTGGATCGCCACCGTCCGCCGCTCCTGGAGGGCAAGTGTCCCGAGCACGTCGTCCACCCGCGAACGGCGCTCCTCGCTCGTCGTGTCGTCAGGCAGGCGAAGCTCCGCGGCGTATTCGAGGGCGCGCCCGACGGGGAGCTCCTTGTGCAAGATGTCGTCCTGAGGCACGTAGCCGAGCATCGTGCGGAACGCCTGGAAGTTCTCGTAGAGCGGCGTGCCGTTGAGCAGCACGGAGCCGTGTGATGCCGGCTTGAGGCCGCTGAGCGCACCGAGGAGCGTGGACTTGCCGGCACCGCTCACGCCCACAACGGCGACAAACTCATGGGGGCTGATCGCGAAAGAGATGTCGCGTAGGAGATTCACGGTCGGCGTGACGAACTGATTGAGTCGGACGACGTCGACGGCGAGGTTGCGGGACTCGTCGGAATGCGCAAGCTCCTCGCCAGAGAGGGAGAGCCGCACGGGCCCGACGCGAATGACGTCGCCGGCCGCCAGGTGGCGCGTCACGTTTGCGGCGAGGCGTTCACCGTTGACGAACGTGCCGTTCGTCGAGCCAAGGTCCTCGATCGTGCGGGCGCCGGATCGCTCGGTGCGGATGCGCGCGTGACGGAGGGAGACGGCCGGGTGATCGAGCCGGAGCCCGCTCTCGGCGGCACGTCCGACGACGACTTCGGCCTGGCCGGCGAGGCTGACGATGTCCGCCGCCACAAGGCCTTGTTCGCCGGCCATCTCGAGGTAGCGGATGGAGACGACGCCGGCGATCTCGAGGACATCGCCGTGGGCGAGCGACGCGCGCTGGACGCGTCGGCCGCCGGACATGAGGCCGTTGCGGCTGCCGGTGTCCTCAGCCTGATAGCCGAGCGGTGTCCGGCGGAACTGCATGTGCCGGCGGGAAACGACATCGTCGTCGACGACGATGTCGTTTGACGGATCGCGCCCGAGCGTCACGACCTCGCCGGTGAGGGCCGCTTCGCGGACGCCGAGCGGTGTGGTAATCGCGATACGGGGGTTGATCTGCAAGACCGCGGTGCGGCCGGCCTGGGGCATGATCGCCGTGGCGCCGGACACGACGGCGGTGGCAGCGGGCACCTGCGACGGCGAGGCCTCGAGCGAGTAGCCGGCGATCGTGATGGTGTCACCGGGGTGAAGGGCAGCCGGGGCGCGAGGCTCTATCTCGTGGCCGTTGAGCCTCGTGCCCATCGCGCTCCCGAGGTCGATGACCTGCAGCCCTCCCGGGACGGTCGTCAGGCGCGCGTGGTGGCGAGAGACACTCGGCTCTTCGAGGACGACCTCATTGTCGAGCGCGCGACCGATGGTGATGTCGTCGCTGCCCGCGATCTCCTGGACGAGGCCGTCCTCGGTTCGGACCACGAGCGAGATCGGCATCGGCGCGCCTCCGGCGCTGTCGACCCTGGCCGTGGCCCGGGCGAGCGGGCATAGAGTACGTGAGCCGCTCCTTCGCGGGCAACGCGGCGACGGTGCCATCGGAGAGGAAGATGAGCGGGCGCACGGCCAGCATCTCGCGGTCGGCTTCGAGTGAGCGCTTCAGTTGCTCCAGCCGTTCGGGGGTGATCTTCCTCGGGTTGTCGGGGGCCGGGTGAAGGGCGAGGAGTGGGGTCTCGCGGATAGCCAGGTCCGTCTTGGCGGCTGCTCCCATCGCTTGCCTCCTGAGTACCAAGAAGCGCCGCCCCTCGCGGGTGCGGCGCTCATGGGCGCTCTGGAGAGCGGACGCCTGTTGTGCTCATTGCAGCACCGGGGCGCGACGGCCCTGCATTGGCCCGACAACAGGTCACGCTCGGTACGGATCCGCCAGGAGCCTTGACAGCGTGGGGATAATCACGGGACCGGCCTCGCGAGTACGGCCAAACGTGATAGCGCTCCCGTCACGCCATCACCTGCCAGACGCCCATCCGAAGTTCGCCTCGGTCCTGGGCGTACACCTTCCGGCCGTGGAGTTCTGCTTCGCGCCCAACCCCCGTGGCATCTCACCGCCGGAAGCCGACCGACCCGCGTTCATGGGAGGTATAAGCCTTGAAGATCCCAGCTCGAAAGCGATGGCTCTCGCTGTCAGCGCTGGCTGCACTCGTTGCAGCCGCGGGCGTAACGGTCCTGGTGAGCAGCGCGACTGCCCAGGCCCCAAACCAGCCACCCCCGGTCCCCATCGGGAAGACCTTCAGCTACGCGGCGAAGTTCACCTGCGGTCTGGTACCGCAGGGCCGAGTGCCACTTGACCCCCGCCAGGCTGCTTCCGGATTCCCCCTCGAACTTCCATTGAAGCCTGCAAACTACGCGACTGACGTCAACGTTCACAACCCCCAGGTCAAGCCGGCGGTGCTCTGGAAGAAGGCCGTGCTCTCCGCCTGGGTAGGGACTGACACCGGGGCCGCTGGTGCCGTCGTCGTGGCCTCGCAGCCAGAGCAACCCTTCGATGGTGGCAAGTACCTGACTGTCCAGCTGCCGCCTGACGGCGCACTCAGCGTGGACTGCGCGGACATCGTTAAAGTGCTCCAGCCGCCCGGACAACCATCGTTTGCGAGCTTCATCACCGGCTTTGTTGTGATCAACTCGCCCGTCGAGCTCGATGTGACGGCCGTCTACACGTCGGAACGGCAGGACGCACCCGTCGTCCACTGCCTCCTCAGTGACGGCCATGTTGTTGACGCCACGCAGACAGCCACGGGACCGCAGTGCCTCCCGACTGGGGGGACCAACGGAACGCCGCCGAATACAGTGGTCAGCATGTCGGTGACGCAGGCTGGCACGGGATTAACCATGGACGTGGTGTCCGTGCCACCGAAGCTCGTGGCCTTCCCCGGGCACGACTGACCATCAACTGAGGCGCTCCACCCGCCTCAACTTCTCCCAGTCAGGGCAGCGGTGGCCCAGCCCCACCGCTGCCCCCACCACTCTCGGTGCAACGCCAGCCCGGTGGTCGCGACCGTGTCCGCTCCCGATCGCGTTCACGATGATGCGATCGTGGAGGTTCGGCGGCCTACGCCGGCGGGGGCAGGCCCACCATTGGGAGGACGGCCGCGCCAAAGTTGAACCCCGCACCGAACGTCACGAAGAGGACAAGGTCATTCCTGCGTACTTGCCCGCGGTCCCATGCTTCACGCAATGCTGTCGGCATCGAAGCGGTCGAGGTGTTCCCGTAGCGGTCAATGGAGATGGCGACCCGCCCTGGAGCGACACCGAGAACGTCGCCCGTGTCCCGGATAATCTCCAGGTTCGCCTCGTGAGGGACGAGCAGGGCGATATCTTCGATCCCGACCTTCGCCCGGTCGAGCGCCTCGTTGGCGACCGCGGCCATGTACTTCACCGCCATCCTCGAGCGCTTCCACAGCGAGGTCCGAGGTGGCCACGGACAACCCGGGCTGGTCGCAGCCGGGTCCGTCTCCCGTGGAACGGCCGGCGAGCGAGTGGTCGACCCAATAGCGCGACTTGATGCCAGTCGGCGCCATGAGGCGCTGGATCACTCGCTCAGCCCGTGCCTGGGAGGCCCCATCCGATGCTGGACCGTAGAGCCGTTGAGCGATCTCCTCGTTTGTTACCGTCCGGGCGCCGTGGGCGGCGCCTATCCCGGTGATCGCCGGCATCAGCCTCCGGTTCATGGCGCCACGTGCCTCTCCGCTGCGACCGTCGCGGCTTGCACAGTCGAAGCAGCGCGCCTGCGGTCCCCCGCCATGCGTGCGCGCAGCTGCGACTCGAACCGGGCACGGCAGCGGGCCGTGGCTTCCGGACTGTAGAGGCGCTGGGCCAGCCGCCGGAAGCCGTTGCGCAACTCCTCGGCGGTCATCTGGGCGGGCCGGAAGGTCACGTCGAACAACGTGCAATGGCCCCATGGCGCGGGCTCGAAGAGCCGGCCCTCGGCGAGCAGGCGCGCGTGCAGCGCCGAGCCGGCGAACGGTGTGAGCAGCGTAATCTGCACGTCGTACGGCTGCGCGGTTTCCACGAACTCTTCCACCATCCGGAATACGTCCGGCGGTTGCCCGTCGAAGCCCAGCACGAAGCAGGTATTGACGCGAATGCCATGACGCTGGATCCGGTCGATTGCCCGGGCGTATCCCGGCAAGCGTCGCGGCTTGCAGTCTCTGCGTAGCTCGACGCCGCTCAGCCCTCCAGCTTCGGGGCTTTCCAGGCCGATGAGCACCTCCTTGCAGCCGCTCATGAACATCAGCTCCAGCAGGTCCTCGTCGTCCGCAACGGAGATGTCGGTTTCGGTAAACCAGCGGAGCTGACGGGTTTCGAGCTCGGGGAGAAGCCGCTTCCAATACGCCTTGTTGACGAAGGAGTTGTCGTCGGCGAATTCGATGAACGGCCGGGGCCAGATCGCGCGGACGGCATCGATCTCTGAAAGCACGCGTTCGATAGGCTTTTGCTTATAGCGCTCAGAGATCAGGATCGAACTCGCGCAAAACTCGCAGCGCCACGGGCAGCCGCGCGACGTCTGCACGGTGAGCCGGTTGTAGTTCGGGATCTCCAGGAGGTGGTAGGCGGGGACCGGAGCGTGCGCCAGGTCGAAGGAGCCCGCCCGGGTGTCGTAAATCGGCTGCAGGCGGCCGGCCATCGCGTCTTCGACAACCGTTGCCCAGGCCAGCTCGCCTTCGCCGCACACGACAGCATCACAGTGCTCCAGTGCTTCGGCCGGGCAGCTCGTCACGTGCAGGCCGCCCATGACGACCAGCGTGCCCCGCGCGCGATAACGGTCCGCCAATTCGTACGCCTCGAACGCCTGCGCCGTAAACGTCGACAGGGCGACGAGGTCGAACCTCGGCAAGTCCTCGTCAGACGGCGGGAGGTCACGCACCTCCATGTAGGAGACGTCGTGCCCGGCCGGCGTAAGCGCGGCGATCGTGAGGAGTCCGAGGCTCGGGAGCGACGCGATCACCTTGCTCCGCTCCAGGAACCCCGGGAAGGTCATGCCCGCGGCGAGCAACTCGGGATCGCGGGCGCGAATCCCGCTCAGCGCGATAAGTCCGATATTCATGGTTTCCTTCCCCCAACTGATAGGACTGCTGCAACCACGCCCGCGGCCACCGCCCCAACCGGCAACGGGAAGAGCCGGCGAAACCCGGGCCGCCAGGCGGAGAGGAAGCACACAGCTGGCATCGCGGCCGCGTCGCCGCGGTCATGACCGCCTCCACCACCCTCCTGCTTTGCAGCCGGCTCAAGATGTAAGCCACCGCGGCAGCCAGAGGCGTGGTCTGCGTAAGGCATCGCCATCAAGGCAATAGCGTGGCGGTCGGGTAAACCGCAGCCTCGGCCGGTCGACAATCGCTGGCGGCACCTAGTCGCTCACGCGGCGACCCATGATGCCGGAGACTCGTCTCAACAGCGACGGACCCCGTTGCCGAGCTATCCCTTGAGTACAGACCGGCAAAGATCGACATACACGTCGGCGACTGCCTCGACCGTTGAAGGTCCCGTCGGCTTGTACCATCTACCGGTGTCAATGCCAGCGTTCAGCAGCATCCTGATCTTCAACCGAAGGTTCGCCGACACGATCTGCCCGTCATCAGCGAGCTGCTTGGCGAGGTCCTGGAAGCGGCTCTCGTATCGCTTCTGCATACCGTGCAGTTCTACCCGCATAGGTTTCGGGAGCGAGTATGAATTGATCCAGGATGCGATCCCGGCCGGCCCGATGAGCATGTGCCGTACGGCGTGCATTCGCAGCGCCTGGCAGAGCAACCCGAACGCTGGTTTCTCGGGTTCGTCGAACATCGGCGCGACGTGCTGATTCACCAGTTCGTGACTCCGGATAAGCACCGCTCGAGTAAGCGCGTCTTTGCTCTCGAAATAGGCGTACACCGAAGAGAGAGACACATCGGCCCGGCCCGCGATATCGCGCACAGAGCTACCGTCGATCCCTTGCCTGTAGAAGAGGTCGAGCGCGGCGTTCATGATCGCTTCCGGGATGCGGCCGGCGGGCCCAGCTTCTCCGGGTTCTGTCGTCATCTCTCGCTCCTCGGAGGAGATTAAATCTGGAACACGCTGCGATCGCCGGATGCTTCGTCTTCCCCCCAAGAGAAGTCCACGAAGCGTCTCGATGCTCGCGCGGCTATGGCCGGACGCCCGGCATGGAGCGTTGGCCAACCTGCAACTTGAGGGCATGCTGCGCCAGCTCGACCCAATTACAGAGAATCTCTCTTGTCTTGCTCGGGTCGATCATGTCTTCCACGCCGAATCTTTCCGCCGTTCCCCACGGTGACCGCAGCAGTCGCAGATCCGCCTCGATCTCGATCCGGCGCTGCTCCGGGTCCGGCGCCTCTGCTATCTCACGCTTGTAGGCAGCATCCACGCCGCCCTCGATGGGGATGGACCCCCATTCGGCCGACGGCCACCCAAGGCGCAGATTCAGGCGCGAGGCCCGGAAGCTTCCCGCCATGCCGTAGCACCGCCGGACGATGATCGTCGCCTGCGGCACGGCCATCTGGTAGCCCAGGTAGAACGCGCGCATGCCCTTGCGCAAGGTCCCGGCGAGTTCTGCGCGCGTACCGATCATGAACCCTGGCACGTCGACAAGGTTGATCACCGGGAAGTGGAAGTAATCAGCCAGTTCCAGGAAGTGCGTGAGCTTCTCCGCTCCCGCCGCATCGACCGCTCCCGCATTCACGAGCGGATTGTGCGCGGTGACCGCGACGGGCACCCCGTTCAGCCGCGCAAAGTACGTCAGAATGCATCCTCCGTACTCGGGTTTGATCTCGAGCGGAGGGCAGTCGTTGTCGAAGATGAGCTCGACGATCCGGCGCATCTTGTACGGCTTCCCGCGGTGTCGCGGGACAATGTCGAGCAACTCTTCTTCGCGACGGTCCCGGCGGTCGGTGGTTGGCATCACCGGCGGGAGCTCGTAGACGTTTTGCGGCATGAACGCCAGGTACCGGCGAATCGCCGTGAACGCCTCGTCCTCCGAGTTGACCGCGTTGTCAATAATCCCGGATTTGGTCACCTGGACGGTCGCGCCGCCCAGCTCTTCCTTGGTCACGTCTTCCCCGAGGGCGCGCTTCGCCACAGGTGGCCCGGCGGTGAAGATGTGACTTTGCCCGCGCACCATGCAGGTCCAGTGGGTAAGCATCGCGCGCGCAGCCGGGCCGCCCGCTGCCGAACCCAGCACGGCGCCTACAACCGGCACCTCGCCGAGCAACTCGACTGACCGCGTCCAGTCGGCCGAGCTCGGGAGATAGGTGTGGCCCATCTCCTTCACGCTGCTGACGTTTGCGCCGCTTCCATCGAGCAGAAGCACGAGGGGCAGCTTGTACTCCCATGCCAGGTCTTCGATGAACCCGCCGAGCCCGCCTTTCGAGCGCCGCATTGCGCTCGATCCCCCGGACCCGCCGCGGACCGTAAAGTCTTCGCCGCCGACGCAGATAGGCCGCCCGTCGATTCGCGCTGTACCCATCACGTACGCCGCCGGGAGAAACGACTTCAGCCGCCCAGCTTCGTACTGGCCGGTCCCGGCGAGCGCGCCATATTCCACGAAGCTCCCCGGGTCGACGAGGCGGTCGATGCGCTCCCGGACGGTGTACTTCCCCTGGGAGTGCTGACGCTGCACCCGCTCCTCGCCACCGTGCTGGGCTGCCAGCGAACGCCGGAATTCGATCTCGGCGACTTCTTCGGACCAACTCATGAACACCCCCTCTTGCATCCGCTGAAACAGGCGTTCTGTTCGGCTGCGGCAAATCTACAAGTATGAATGGTGTGAAAACAGATTTGGCGGAGAGATGCGGACAAGGATTGACACGCACCGCGTCGATTGTCAAACTCGCTCTCCCATAGCGATCGTTCTGTTGCCGGAGAGCACGATGCCGCCAGGCCCTGACGTTCCCGACCTGGACGCCCCACTCATCCTGCGCGCGTCGAAGGCCGCCGCGCGCAGTGGGTAACCCGACGCCGTCCGGAGGGCGCCGGCTTTCCAGGCGGCGGGCCGAATTTGCGGATGCCCTGACTGGATGGGGCAGCGCCACACGCGCGACTCGTAACCCTTCATCGCCTTTCGGGCGTCTCACTGCTGGTGACCGACGGCCTGCGGCATTCCCGGCGCATGCCGATCACGCTCCGATCAAAGGAACTGCGACCGGGTCTACGCCCAGCTTGCCCGGCGGTGTGGGACGGGGCCCGAATCGAGCGCAAGCGACAACGGCGCTCAACCGGTGAATTGGAGGACGCTTCGTGTCTGTTGTTAGCATCGAAAGGCACGACTCCGTCATGGTCGTGCGTATGAACCGGCCCGAACGCCTGAACGCTCTTGGACGCGAGATGCTGTTCGACCTTGCGGCCACGTGGGAGGAGTATCAGAACTCCCCGGAGCTCAAGGTGGCGATTCTCACCGGCACCGGCAAGGCGTTCTGCGCTGGCGAGGACCTCAAAGAAGCCGCCGAGCGAGGCACTCCAGGCTTCCCCCCCGATGCCCCGCACGACATCTTCTGGCGCGGCGAGCTCATGAAGCCGGTCATCGCGGCCGTGAATGGCTGGGCCATGGGTGGCGGCTACATCCTCGCCTACTGTTCCGACCTTCGTGTCGCCTGCCCCGAGGCAGTGTTCGAAATCTCCGAAGCGCGCCACTGGCTTCTTGGCGCCTACAAGTTCGGCTTCACCGAATCGCTCCCCTATGCAATCTCCACGGAACTCGCCCTCGGCTTCCCCCTTAGCGCAGAACGCGCTCACCAGGTCGGCTTCGTCAACCGTCTCGTCTCCAAAGAGGAGCTGCTTCCCGAAGCGTTCCGCATGGCGGACCACCTCCTCAGCCTGCCCCCGGCGTCGCTGGTGAACACCGTGCAGGTGTCCAAGATGCTTCGGCCGCGAATTCCCGCGGAAATCGACGCCCTCGGCGAGAAGCTCCGCAGCAACGGGGCGGTCGAAGATATCATGGAGTCGCGCCGCGCCTTCAGCGAAAAGCGCAAGCCCAACTTCAAGGGGTTCTAAGCATGGCTCGCGGCCCGCTGGCAACGCTTCGTGTCCTTGATCTCTCGAACGGCCTGGCCGGGCCGTTCTGTGCCAAGCTGCTCGCCGATCTTGGCGCCGACGTGATCAAGATTGAGCCTCCCGGCGGGTCCGACCCTTCCCGGGGCCTCGGCCCGTTTCCCGCCGGGTGTACCGACGGGAATGCCAGCGGCGCCTACGTCTACACCAACACCAGCAAGCAGAGCATCGAGCTCGACGTGGCCACGCCAGAGGGACGGGACCTCCTGTCGCGACTGCTTGCCACCCACGACATCGTCATCGCCTCCGAAACCGAACCCTCGCTTGCAGCTCGTGGCCTCGGGCACGCCGACCTGCTGCGGATCAACCCACGTGCAATCCTGGCGACCGTCACCGGATTCGGGTCGACCGGGCCCTACGCCGGCTACGCAGCGAACCACCTCGTGAACTGTGCCATGGGCGGTTGGTCGGCCACCTGCGGCGTCGCCGACCGCGAGCCGCTCCAGTCCGGCGGCAACGTCACCGAGTTCATCGCCGGCGCCTATGCCGCCGTGGGCACGCTCGCCGCAGTCGAAGCGCGCGAACGCGACGGGGCCGGCCAGCACGTCGACACGTCCGCCATGGAAGCTACGATCACCGCCGCGCTGCTGCCCACTATGACGTGGGAGTACGCTGGCATCGTCTCGTCACGAAACTCCAACCGTGCCACCGGGCCGTCCTGGATGATGCGCTGCGCCGACGGTTACATCGGCGTCAACGTCCTCACGCAGGCCCAGTGGGAAGCCCTGTGCGGCTTCGTGGGCATGGATGACCTGATTTCCGAGGCCGCCTACGCCAACGGTGCCCTGCGCCTCCAGTGCGAGGCCGAGTTGCGAGCCCGCATCGAGCCGTGGTTCGCCGGCCGGGCCGCGGTCGAAGTCTTCCAGGAAGCGCAGCTCTGGCGGCTGCCGTTCGGCCTCGTGCCAACGCTGACGGAGATTCTCGGGCTCGAACAGCACCGGGAGCGCGAGTTCTTCACCATGGCGCCGCACCCCTGCGATCCCGAGCGCACCATTCCCACGGTTGGCCTGCCGTTTCACATGCCCGCCTCGCCCTCGTCACCGAGTCCGGCGCCGCGTCTCGGGCAGGACACGGACACGGTGCTCAGGGATCTGCTGGGCCTGGCTCCAGACAAGATCAACGAACTCCGGGCCGCCGGAGTCTGCTAGCAACTGGAGAAAAGACCATGGCCGCTCCACTCGGGGGCATGCGGATCGTCGATCTCTCGATGTTCATGTCGGGGCCGCTCGTCACCCTCATCGCTGCCGACCTTGGCGCCGACGTCATCAAGGTTGAATCGCTTCAGCGAATCGACGGCTGGCGCGGCGCCAGCGCGGCGAATGGCGCCACTGGACCAACGTGGGAAGGCTCACCGGCCTTCAACTGGATCAACCGTAACAAGCGCGACATCACCCTCAACCTCGGCGACCCACGCGGGTCTGCGCTGCTAAAGCGGCTGGTCGCCCTCGCCGACGTTGTCGTCGAGAACTTCACACCGCGCGTGATGGCGAACTTCGGGCTCTCCTATGAGGAACTCCGGGAGGTCAAGCCCGACATCATCGTCATATCCATGCCCGGATTCGGTCTCGATGGGCCGTGGCGCGACTACACCGCGTTCGCCTGGACCACCGAGCAGATGGCGGGCATCTCGCACATCACGGGGTATGAGGGCGGCCCGCCGATGTTCACGAACTCCACGGGCGGCGACCCGCTCGCGGGGCTGATGGGCGCGGTCGCGCTCTTCGCCGCGCTCCAGCACCGCCGCCAGACCGGCGAGGGCCAGCACGTCGACCTCAGTCAGCTCGAAGCAGCCACCATGTTCACCGGCGACGTGCTGATGGGCGCGGCCTACAGCGGCTCCGACCCCGGGCGGCAGGGAAACAAGAGCCAGGTCATGGCGCCACACAACGTCTACCATTGTGCCGACGGCTCTTGGCTCGCGGTCGCCTGCCGGGCGGACGACGAATGGTCCCGCCTTGCGACGATTCTCGGTCGGCCTGGCCTCGCAGTTGAGGGCTCGGTGTACAGCACGGCTGCTGGCCGCCTTGCTCACCGGGGTGAGATCGACGCCCTGGTCCAGGCGTGGGCGGGGACGGTCGGCGCGCACGACGCGATGCACCTGCTTCAGGGCCAGGGCGTCGCCGCCGGCGTTGTGCTCGACGGCCAACAACTCCTCGAAGACCCACACCTGGCCGCCCGCCAGTTCTTCGTCGAACAGGAGCGCCCATGGGTGGGGACGAAGCACTACCCGGGCCAGCCGTTCCGTCTCTCCGGATACGAGTGGCCCGCCGTCGAACCGGCGCCCGTGCTGGGCCAACACAACAGCGAAGTGCTGGGCGGGCTCCTGGACCTGTCCGATCACGAGTTGATCGAACTCGAAGGGGCAGACATCATCGGCACTGTCCCGGTTGCGGCCAGGGCTTTGGCCGCACAGTAACGGCCGCGCGCGACTACCCGGGTCAGTCAGCCGGTGGCGGGCCGGGCCGGGGAAGCGGCCTGTTGCATTCGCTGTCCGATACCGGGGTCGCCTTCCGAGATCGCCTTCGTCATCTCGTCGAAGATCTTGCTCGCGACGCCAATGTGCCCGTCGGCATGGGCCGCGCGTGCTGCCCGTGCCCGGTCGCCTGGCAGGCGCGACCCACTCGCGCGAACGGCGTCCGCGGTCGCCTCGAGACTCCCCGGGACGAGGGCCCCGGCGCCGAAGATGTCCGGATCGATCACGAGGACGAATGCGCCGACTCCCCGGTTGTCCGGGCCGATGTTCGGGCCGAACCCGGCGCGAGTGAGTACCCCGGCGAGCATGTCGACCAACAGGGAGATGCCGAAGCCCTTGGCGCCGCCAATTGCCGGGGCCACCGACTGGGCGGCCGCCGCCGGGTCCGTGGTCGGGCGGCCCGCTTTGTCCGTGTAGCCCCATTCGAGCGGCAGCGGCAGTCCCAGCATTCTCCGCCGCACGAGTTCGCCGCCGGACCGGGGAGTCCACGCCGCGTCGAAGATCGGCCCGTCCGGGCCCGGAAGGGTGTACGAAAGGGGGTTGTTGCCGTGCGTGGCCACAGCGCCTCCCGGGCCAGCGAGCAGCGGAAGGGTGTTGGCCGCCACGATCCCGAAGAACCCGTGTGCGGCGATCCATTCGGTGTAATAGGCCGCCCGCCCGAACTCGTTCGTGTTTCGCGTGCCCGCAACGCCGATCCCGAGCCTCTTTGCCGATTCGACCGCCGCCTCGCAGGCCCGCAACGCCGGCAGGTACCCGAGCGCGTTGTCGCCGTCGAACAGCGTCGCAGCGTCCGTCTGATGCACCGGCCGGACGTCGGCCCGCGCGTTGAACCGGCCGGAGCGGAGCCCGCGAATGTAGGAGGGGACCCGCAACATACCGTGCGTTGGCACCTCGCAGACCTCGGCTTCGATCAAGGAATCCGCTATGAGCCGGGCTTCTTCGCCGGAGATGCCGGTGGCGGTGAAGGCCTCTTCGAGCAAGGGGCGAAACAACCGGCAGTCGACATGGACCTGGGGCACGTCACTCATCGAGATTGCTTTCCACTTGCCGACTCGAACACGACCGGAACATCCGGCCGGTAGCGGCGGCGAGTGTGTCCCGTGCGCACGGCGTTACATGCCGCGGTTCTTGGGGTCAAGCTTCACCCGGAGCCAATCGCCCAGGAGGTTGGTTGACATGACGGTCAGGGCGATGGCAACGCCCGGCACCGTCACCACCCACCAGGCGGTCCGCATGTAGATGCGGCCTTCGGCGAGCATCCCGCCCCAGGCCGGCCGGGGCGGCGGGATCCCCAACCCCAGGAAATCGAGCGAGGCGGAAGCGATGATCGTGATCCCCAGCTGTAGCGTCGCGAGCACGATCAGCGTGTTCGCGATGTTGGGAAAGACGTGGCGCAGCATGATGCGCCACGCGGGCACCCCGGTGATCTGCGCCAGCAGGATGAAGTCCTGTTGGCACACGCGCAGCACCTCCCCACGGAGGATGCGAGCATACCCGGCCCACGAGAGCAGTCCGAGGATGAGGATCAGATGGTTCAGACTCGGGCCGACGATGCCCGCGAAGGCCACGGCAATGACAAGGAACGGCATGCTGATGAAGGCGTCCGTGATGCGCGAGATGACGGCGTCGGCGAAGCCGCGGAAATAGCCGGAAAGCAGCGCCAGCACCGTGCCAATGGTCCCGGCGATAAGCACCACCGTGACGCCGATCAGCAGCGACACCTGCGAGCCGACGATCAGCCTGCTGAGCATGTCCCGGCCGACAGGATCAGTGCCCAGGGGATAGGTCCAGTCCCCGTCTGCCTCCCAGGCAGGAGGTTGGAGGCGGAGCAGCGGGTCGGGCGCCTCGGGATCGTGCGGCGCGATGAAATTGCCGAAGATGCCGCAGAAGACGACCACCGAGAGGATCGCGATCGGGATGAGCGGGGCTCCTCGAAGGGCGGCCCAGTAGCGGCGCTTCGCCGGGCTGCGGAGCCCCTCAATGCCGATGGTTGTTGGGCTTGCTGCCATGAGCTATGTCCTCATCCGAACCGGATGCGCGGATCGATGAACCCGTAGGTCAGGTCGATCACAAGATTGACGAGCACGAGGACGATCGAGATGAAGAATGTCCCCGCCTGGACCACGGTGTAATCGCGAGCGGTGACCGATTCCACCATCAGCCTTCCCGAGCCAGGCCAGCCGAAAATGGTCTCGATGATAACGGACCCGGACAAGAACGCGACGAACTGCAGCCCGGCGAGCGTCAGGATAGGGATGGAGGCGTTGCGCAGAGCATGCTTGAAAATGATCTCGCGCTCGCGGAGGCCCTTGATTCGCAAGAACTTCACGGAGTCACTCTCCAGAACGTCCAGCATCGCCGAGCGCGTGAGCCGCACCATCGCCGCCATCGAAAACCATCCGAGCGTCGCGGAAGGGAGGATGTAGTGTTTCCAGTCGCCGGGCCCGGCGGCCGGCAGCCACCCCAGCTTGACGGCGAAGATGAGGATGCCGAGCAGCCCGATCCAGAAGGTGGGCATCGACTGGCCGAGGATGGCAAAGAACTTGCCGCCGCGGTCCACCAGTCCCCCCGGATGAATAGCAGACCCGACACCGATGAGCCCGCCGAGGCCGACGCTGATGACGAGCGCGATGCCAGCGAGCTTCAACGTGTTCGGGAAGCGATCGAGCATGAGCCCCATGGCGGATTCGTGGAAGCGCAGGGAATCCCGGAAATCGCCCCGGACGACCCGGCTCATATAGTCCACGTACTGCGAGCCGAGCGACTGGTCGAGGCCCAGTTCCTTTCGCAGGGCGTCTATCTCCTCTTGCGGCGCCGACGGGCCGGCCAGCACCTGTGCAGCGTCGCCGGGCGTGAGACGGACGAGGACGAACACGAGCGTCGTGACGATCCAGACCACGATGATGGCCTGCAGCACGCGGCTAACGACGTAACGCGCCATCCAAACGTCTTCCTTTCACCCACGCGGCCGGGCTGCGAGGGGGACTCGCAGCCCGGCCGTGCGAGCGCCTAAACCTTGGCCTGCTCGAGGCGGATGATGTAGCCGATGCCCGGAACCGGGTCCCACTGCTTCACGCGCTTGCCTACCGCAAAGTGCGTGCTCGTGGTCCACAGCGCCGAGTAGATGCGGTCGTCGTAGATCTTCTTCTGCACCTCGCCCCAGGTTGCGGCACGGGCCTTGTCGTCAGTACCGGAGATGATCGACCTCATCTTCGTGTCCAGGGTCGCGTCCTTCTGGTAGGAGAACGAGCCATCCGAGAGGACGAAGAGTCCCCACTGGGCGGGATCGACGTAATTGGCGCCCGTCGGTTCTATGTACAGCCCGGGCGTTTTTTTCGCGTTGACCATGGCCAGCCACGCACCAGATTCCAGCGGCTTAACGGTCGCGTCGATGCCGATCTTCTTCCAGTCCGCGACGACGACGTTCACGTACTCCGCGACCGGCGCGATGACGCTGAAGTCGATCTGGAAGTTGCCGTGACCGGCGGCGTCGAGGATCTTCTTGGCTTCAGTGAGATCGTAGGGGTCGGGAGCCAGGTTGTTGTGGCCGGCTATGCTGGGATTGCCGATGCTGCCTGCAGGGTTCGCGCCCCCGGCAAGGAGCTTGGCGGTGATGTCTTTCCGGTTGATGGCCTTGGACATTGCTTCGCGCACGCGTGGGTCGTTCGTCGGGGAGTCGGTCTTTCCGATGTATGGGTCCATGAAAACGAGCCAGAAGCTCGTGTCGTTAGCGGTAGTGGCGACACGCCCGCCGAAGCCCTTGACGAGATCCTTGTTCGTGGGGCTCATGTAGCAGATGTCTGTCTCGCCGGTTTCGATCTGTGCCAGGCGCGTCGCCTCTTCAGGCGTGGCCTTGATCACGAGATCCTTGATGAATGGTGTCTTTCGGTAGTGTCCTTCGACAGCGGTCAGGTTGGCGTGGTCGCCCTTTGCGCCACTGACGAACTTGAACGGGCCCGCAGCCGTCGGGTTGCCATCGAAGCCGTCGAAGCCAAGCTTGTCGAAGGCGGCCTTCGAAATCACGGGGAACATGAAGTTGAAGCTGATGAGGAGCGGGTAGGGCTCGTTGAGCTTCACGACGGCGGTCTGCTTGTCCGGGGTTTCCGTCGCCTTGTAGACGCGTTTCCACTCCGACTTGCGCGCGTGCCGCGCGGGGTCGGTCGTCACGAAGTCCAGGGTGAACTTGATGTCTTCCGAAGTGACGGGCGTGCCGTCCCCGAACTTTGCGTCCGGGCGGAGGTTGAAGGTCACCTGCAGCCCGTCGGGGGGGCGCTCGAAGGTCTGCGCCAGCGCCTGGTAGTACCCGAAGCCGTCGCCCTTCTTGTCGATGCCGACCATCGGGTCGGCGACGGCGTCGCGGAACGGAGTCTGACCCCCGGAGGTCCAGAGCAGGGGGTTGAACGCCTGGAGGGTTCCGCCTCCGACGGACGTGTCGATGACGAGCTTGCCGGCGGGCACGACCGGCGCGGTCGTGGCAGCGGTGGTAGCCGCGGTGGTCGGGCTGCCGGCAGCAGCGGTCGCGGCGGCCGTGGGGCTGCTCTTAGTGGTGTCGTCGTCGCCGCAGCCAACAGCCGCGAGCGCGGCCGCGCCGACGGCGCCGGCGGCCGAGCCCTTCAGGATCGTGCGGCGCCCAACGCGCTTTCGTGTCCAGTAGTTTCCTTCTCGCTGATCGTTCACGGATCTCCTCCTCTTTATCGAGCTAACGTGTGCTTTCGAATCGCTGCGATTCGCCCGGGCGGTTGCCCCTCTTAAGTCAATACAAGTGACACGCGACGAAATGGCCCGTGGCCACCTCCTTCCATTCCGGCACCTCCGAGCGGCAGCGCGCTAACACCTGGGGACAGCGGGTGTGGAAGCGGCATCCGGGCGGCGGATTGATCGGGCTGGGCACCTCCCCCTGGAGGGCCGGGAGCGAACGGCTGAGCCGTGGGTCGGGCGGCAGCGCAGCAGCGAACAGCGCCTGTGTATACGGGTGTAAGGGCGAGGCGACGAGATCCCGCGAGGGTGCCCGCTCGACCAAATTCCCGAGGTACATCACGCCCACTTCGTGGCTGGTCTGGGCAACGATCGCCAGGTCATGCGCGATCAGGAGGTACGCCACGCCGGTGTGCTCCTGAATGTCGCGCAAGAGGTTCAGCACCTGCGCGCGGATCGAAACATCAAGAGCCGAGACGGGCTCATCCAGCACGATCAGCTTCGGCTTGAGCGATAGAGCTCGTGCTATGGCGATTCGCTGCCGTTGCCCGCCACTGAACTGGTGCGCAAAGAGATCGCCCGCGTGTGAGTTCAGCCCCACGACCTGCAAGAGCTCAGCCACGCGGCTACGGCGCTCGCCGCGCCGGTAGATGCCATGCACGACCATCGGCTCGATCAGGATGTCGCGTACACGCATGCGCGGATTCAGCGACGAATAGGGGTCCTGGAAAACGGCCTGGACATCGCGCCGGTGGCGCCGCAGGTCCGAGCCACGGAGCTTTGCGATGTCGTTGCCGGCGAATCGAATGGAGCCTTCAGGCGGACGCTCTGCAAGCAGCACCTGCCGCGCTGTGGTGGTCTTGCCGCAGCCCGATTCGCCTACGAGCCCGAAGGTCTTGCCGTGCTCGAGGGTGAAGGAGATGTCGTCCACGGCGTGCACGAAGGCACGCGTGCGTTGCAGGATGCCGGCGCGGACGGGGTAGTGGCGCACAAGGTTCGTCACCTGGAGGAGCGGCGCCGCAGTTTCGACCGTCACGGCGCCTCCCCGGCTTCGGCTGTGGGCGTGGAATCTGCGGTCAGCGCCGCGGGGCTTGTCGCAGATTCGAGCCAGCAAGCCACTTCGTGACCGGGCCCGACGGAACGCCTCGGCGGCATCTCGCCGCGGCAAGTCTCCATGACCACCGGGCAGCGCACGTTGAAAGGGCAGCCGGCCGGGAGCATCGCGAGGTCCGGGGGTTGGCCCTCGATCGTGGGAAGCCGCTGCGGGAACTCGCCGAGCCGAGGCACAGAGCTGAGCAGCGCCTTCGTGTAGGGGTGCCGGGGATTTTCGAAGAGCGTGATCGTGTCGCCGGTCTCGACGATGCGCCCGGCGTACATGACGGCCACGCGGTCGCAGGCGCGGGAGACGATGCTGAGGTCGTGCGTGACGAGGATCATTGCGAGGTTGCGCTCGCGCTGGATCGACTTCAGCAGGTCCAAGAACTGGATCTGGATGGTCACGTCAAGCGCAGTGGTCGGCTCGTCGGCGAGCAGCACGGCAGGCTCGCTCGACAGCGAGATGGCGGCCACCACTCGCTGTCGCATGCCACCGCTCATCTGGTGCGGGTAGCTCTTCACGCGCGACGCCGGGTCCGGGATGCGTACCATCCCCAGGAGGTCCATCACCCGCTGCCGCATCCGCTCGCGCGTGGCGCCTTCTTCCTGGGGAATCGTCTCCCGGACCTGTTCGCCCACTGTGAAGAGCGGGTCGAGCGAGGTCATGGGGTCCTGCATGATCATGCCGATCTCGCGTCCGCGGACGCGCGCCATCTCTCGCGCCGAGAGCTCGACGATGTCGCGGCCGTTGAGCTCGATGGAGCCGCCGGCGATGCGCCCGGCACCGGCCGGCAGCATGCGCAGCAGCGCGAGGCAGGTGACCGTCTTGCCGGACCCCGACTCGCCGACGATGCCGAGCGTCTCGCCCCGGTTGAGGTCAAAGCTCACGCCGGCTACGGCGTGGACCACGCCACGGCGCGTGCCGAAGTCCACGCGGAGGTCGCGCACGCGGAGGATTGCCTCTACCACTGGCACAGCCTTGCTTTCGAGGAGGACTGGCGTGTCACGTTCCTGCGCCAGCCAGGCCGGGCTGGCGCGCCGGAGCCGCCTTCCAGAGATACGTCGTGATGCCGTCGGCTTCGGAGAACTTGCGGAACGTCAGGTCGAGCGGCATCCCGATTTGAACCGCCGAAAGGTCGCGGTCCGTGACCATCATCATCGCGCGCCCGCCGACCTCGAAGTCGACAACGCCGTGGAGCAGCGGCACATCCGGGGTGTTCGCGACGTAGTCCATCGAGTACGAGAAGAGCTTCGCGCCGCCGTCCGTCATGCGCACGGACTCCGAGTCGTCCTTGGCCTGGCACCGGACGCAGACCCGTTGCGGCGGCCACTGGACCATCCCGCAGGCGCGGCAACGCATGCCCCGCATACGGACTGTCTCCGCCTGCTCGCGGTAGAGCGAATGCGGGGCGGGAGCCACACGGTGGCCGTTGAGGCCAGTCGGCGGCCCGATGTTCCGCCAGCGCAGGTAGTCGTAGTAGTCGGCGATTGGGACCGCGTTCCCTGTCCGCCCGGCCGCCCCGCGCCTGGTGCCCTGCTGGAACGCGACGAGCGCCTCCGTCGTCTCGACGACCAGCGCGTCTGCGCCATCGCCGTAGTTGACCACGAGGATCTTCTGGCCGGGCGCCGCTTCATCGAGTGCGGCTACGAGTTGCATGAGCGCATGTGAAGCGCCCGTGCTGCCAACGCCTCTCGGCAACTCCCGGGCCTTGCCGGGCGCGAGCCCGAGCCGCTTGACTGCCTCCGCGAACCGGCGGCTGTCGGGCGCATAGAGGACAACGCGGTCGAACTGGCCGATCGCCAGGCCGGTCTTCTCGAGGAGCTGTGTCACGCACGTCGTGATCGCGTGGAGGTAGCCTTCCTCGTAGCGGAAGTGCTCCTCGGGAGTGGTCCGCAACGTGCGCTCGCCATCGCCGCGCCAGACGTCGAGGATGTCGTTCACCACCGAGTGGAAGGCGGTGACGTTCGCTATCGCGGGGCCGTCGCCGAGGAGGAATGCCGCCGCCGCGTCGCCGCCGTCCCGCTCGATGTCGGAGCCCGGCAACCCGAGGCGCGTGTCGGCCGCCACGACGAGCGCCTGGCCAAAGGAGCCTGCCCGGACGCCGTCGAGCGCCATGCGCAAGGCGAGCGTCCCGGAACGCAGGCTG